>Ga0209437_100104_pt1 | contig 220736 bp, 190 predicted proteins | sample AraplaL_Cvi_mTSA_FD_184266 | JGI IMG/M metagenome (GOLD analysis project Ga0209437, IMG submission 184266) | Arabidopsis root microbial communities from the University of North Carolina, USA - plate scrape CL_Cvi_mTSA (SPAdes) (version 2) | ecosystem: Host-associated > Plants > Roots >...
GCCTGCAGTGCCTGCGGCTTCTCGCCTTCCATGCGCCTGAGGATGTAGCTGCCCAGAAGCTCGCTCGGCTCGTGGATCGGCAGGAAATAGGTGGTGATCGGCGGCGCGAAATACTGGCTGACATTCAGATCGTCCGTCGCGTTGATCACCGCATCGCGGCCATGCACCAGACCGCGCTCGTGAAAACCGGAGAAGGCGCCGAGCGCGGAGGCCTCGTTGGCACAGATATAGGCCGTCGGCGGATCGGGCAGACGCGACATGACAAGCACGCTTTCGCGCCCGAAGGCCGGCGTCAGCCGGTCATGCGCCACCAGCACCGGATCGAAGGCAAGGCCGGCGACATCGAGCGCCTGCCGATAGGCTGAAAGCCGGGTGATGGCATAGCTCAGATCCGCCATCGGATTGATGAGCGCGATACGCCGATGGCCACGCTCGACCAGCCGCGCCACCGACCGGCGGATCATCTGCTCATTGTCGGCATCGACGAAGGCATGCGCATCATTGTGGATCGTCGTGCCGTAGGTGACGAAGGGAAAATCTGCCGCCTGCATGATGCGGATGCGCGGATCGTCGGCGCGTGTGCCCGAGACGATGATGCCGTCGGCCTTCTTCAGCGACACGATCTGCCGGATGGTTGCCAGGCTTTCCTCGAAATTGCGCACCGCATAAAGCGAGACGCGATAGGGACTGTCCTCCAGCGCCCAGGAAATGCCGCTCAAGAGCTGGGCATATTCGACGCCTTCCCACTCCTGCTGCTTTGGCCCGGGTGCCGTCATGATCGCGGCAACCTGATAGGTCTTGCCGGTACGCAGCTGCACGCCATGCATGTTCAGCTCGTAGCCGACCCGCTCGGCAGCGGCGACGACGATCGCCCGCGTCTCCGGCCGCACCTGCGGCGAACTCTTCAGCGCCTTCGACACCGTGGCGATCGAAAGGCCGGTTTCCTGCGCGATGGTCTTGATCGTCGGTCTCTGCATGCGGTGCGGCTCGCTACGACTTCATCTTACTCAGGGAGTTCGCCAGCAGGATATAGACCGCCGACGTCCAGGCGAAGGCCCGGTCGCGCAATCCCATCCCCGACCGGGCGTCGAAGTTCTCGGCCATACCGTTTCTCGCCGCAACTGAACAGAACTTTTCCGCGATGCTACACGATAGTTCTCGCTCACCTTGTCGGCATTCGGGTCTGATGCATCGCCCAATCATTGGCATGCGGGCAGAATCCGCGCCGCTCGGCACGTGCAAGCGGGCCCTTGCGAGACGGGACAGCCGTCAGGGCGAACATGAGGAGCGAAACAGAGGGGGTGAAGGGATCCGGTTCTTCATTGGAGCCCGGCAATTGAGGCAGTCAGCACCTCAGCGATATGGCGCCTGCAGATCAATTGCAGACGCCCCACCAGAGATGACATGGCCGGCATTCTAGCACCGGCCACGCCAAAGATTATCAGGCGGCACGCTTCAGTGCATCACCGATAATGGAGACGATTGTCTCGATCTGGGCACGCTCGATGATGAGCGGCGGCGAGAGCGCAATGATATCGCCGGTCACTCGGATCAAAAGCCCCTTGTTGAAGCAATCGACGAACACATCATAAGCGCGCGTGCCCGGTGCTCCGTCGCGTGGTGCCAGCTCGATTGCACCGACAAGGCCGAGATTGCGGATGTCGACCACATGCGGCAGGCCCTTCAGCGAATGCAGCGCATTTTCCCAATCGCCCGCCAGCTCGCTGGCGCGCGTCAGAAGGCCTTCTTCCTCGTAGACTTCCATCGTTGCCAGACCGGCGGCGCAGGCGACGGGGTGGCCAGAATAGGTATAGCCGTGGAAGAGCTCAATCTGGTTTTCCGGGCCGGTCATGAGGCCATCATAGACCTTGCGGCTGGCGAAGACCGCGCCCATCGGGATGGCACCGTTGGTGATACCTTTGGCCGTCGTGACGAGATCGGGGACGACGCCGAAATATTCTGTTGCGAAGGGCGTCCCCAGACGGCCAAAGCCGGTGATGACTTCATCGAAGATCAACAGGATGCCATACTTGTCGGCGATCGCCCGCAGCCGCTCCAGATAGCCCTTCGGCGGCAGAATGACGCCGGCGGAGCCGGACATCGGCTCGACGATGACGGCCGCGATCGTTTCTGCGCCATGAAGGGCGACCAACCGCTCCAGATCTTCCGCAAGCTCGATGCCGTGCGCAGGCAATCCCTTGCTGAAAGCATTGCGCTCGACGTCAAGCGTATGACGCATATGGTCGGCCGGAATCTGGGGGAAGACGCGACGGTTGTTGACGAGGCCGCCGACGGAGATGCCGCCGAAACCGACGCCATGATAGCCTTTTTCGCGGCCGATGATGCGGGTACGGGTGCCCTGCCCGATCGCACGCTGATAAGCGATGGCAATCTTCAGCGCGGTATCAACGGACTCGGAGCCGGAGCCCGTGAAGAACACGCGATCAAGCCCGGCCTTAGGGCCGCCGGGTGCGTGTGCAGCAAGTTTTGCGGCAAAGTCGAAGGCGATCGGATGGCCCATCTGGAAGGTCGGGGCAAAATCCATCGTCGAAAGCTGACGCTCGACCGCCTGGGTAATCTTCTTGCGGCCGTGGCCGGCATTCACGCACCAGAGGCCGGCAGTGCCGTCGAGCACCTTATTGCCGTCGACATCCGTGTAGTACATGCCCTCGGCGGCGGCCAACAGACGGGGAGCCGCCTTGAACTGGCGATTTGCCGTGAACGGCATCCAGAAATTGTCGAGAACCGGGGTGTTGGTGTGGGTAATCTTGTCCATCGTCGCCTCCATTGCGCTGACATTGGAATCAGTGATTTCCTCGCGCGTAACAAGTCCTTTTCTGTTGCGATTTAAACCATTGATATTATTTGCAACGCATGTAGAGTTTTCGATATTTCGAACAGCTGAAACGCGAGATCACAATGTCTGTCGATATCGGCAATCGCCTTCGCCATCTGCGACTGGCACGCAATCTTTCGCAGCGCGAGCTCGCCAAACGCGCCGGTGTCACCAATTCGACGATTTCCTTGATCGAATCCAACTCCGCCAATCCGTCAGTCGGCGCTCTCAAACGTATTCTCGACGGCATCCCGATCGGTCTCGCAGAATTCTTTGCCTTCGAGCCGGAGACGCCGAAAAAAGCATTCTATGCAGCTGAGGAGTTGGTCGAGATCGGCAAAGGGCCGATTTCCTATCGGCAGATCGGTGACAATCTGTTCGGCCGCAGTCTTCAGATTCTAAAGGAATGTTATCAGCCGGGGGCTGATACCGGCAAAGTACCGCTGGTGCACGAAGGAGAAGAAGGCGGCATCGTCCTGTCAGGCCGCCTCGAAGTAACCGTCGATGACGAAAGGCGCATTCTGGGGCCGGGCGACGCCTACTATTTCGAAAGCCCCCGGCCGCACCGGTTCCGTTGCGTCGGGCCGGTGCCTTGCGAAATCATCAGTGCCTGCACGCCGCCCAGCTTCTGATCGTGCCGGCCGACGTGCAAGGAGGCGCGGAAACCCGTCAGCCAAATGTAAAGGCATAGGCCTGCGCGCCGGGATCGAGGAACTTGATCTCGAACGTATGATCCGCAACGGCACCACTTGTGCGGACAAGCTGGTAGAGCCGCTGTCCTGTCACGACACCATTGCCGTTTGCATCGGTATCCACTCCGTGACTATCGCCAGGCGGCTTGCCGTCGATGGTAATCTGGAAGCGGATGGGTTTTCCATCTGCCGCCGGTCCAAGCACCAGGTGCAGATCACGGGCATGGAAATGATAGTACAGGCTGGCATCGGCGCCGTTGGAGGTTGCCTCCTGCCCGCCAACGGTCCAGTTGCCGGAAAGGCCCCATTCGTTCAGCTTCGGCGTTGCCGCAGCATAATCATGGGCTGCGTCGTTTACCGTGCCGGCATCGTCGACGAAGTTCTGCGAGCGCAGATAGCCGACATAGGTTTCCGGCGATTGGACATCGGCCTCATCCGAGGCCGCGGCTTCGGCACCCGTTGCCTTCACATTGACGATGTCGCTGGAAACATGCGCCTTGCCGGCTTCCGCGAGGAGCTGCTGGATCACCCGCTCAGACTGGTCATAATCGCCTTCGCCGAAGTGATGATGGCGTACCTGACCCTGCGCATCGATGAAATAATGAGCCGGCCAATACTCGTTGTCGAAGGCGCGCCAGATGGCATAGTTGTTGTCGATGGCGACAGGATAGGTGATGCCGAGATCGCCGATCGCCTTTTTGACGTTGTCGACATTCTTCTCAAAAGCGAATTCGGGTGCATGCACGCCGATGACAACAAGGCCCTGGTCTTTATACTTCTGCGCCCAGGCTTCGACATAGGGGATAGCGCGCAGGCAGTTGATGCAGGAATAGGTCCAGAAATCAACAAGGACGACTTTACCCTTCAACCCGGCTGCCGTCAGCGGCTCCGAATTGAGCCATTGCACCGCACCGTCAAGCGACGGGACATGACCTTCGACGGGCAATTGCTCGGCCGCAGGCTTCGCCGTCATCGCCATGGCGCCTCCTGCCCCGGCTACCGCATCGGGCTTGGCGCTCATCATCGTCGCATTGGTGGCACTCATCATCGCGCCGCCCTCGCTCTTCATAACTACGGAGGAGGGCTTGTCTTGGTTCAGCGGATGGAAGCGATCGACCAGATCCTGCTCCAGCGAGGCGGTGCTGGCGAGCGAGGTCTGTGTCAGCAGACCCGTATCAAGCCCCATCGCAATCGCCACGACGGCGAGCAGCACGGCGACTCCGACGCCACGCCGCAGCCATTCGCCAACGCCAAGCGATCGCTTCATCGCCTGATAGACGCGCCCGCCAATGAGCAGCGCAAGAGCAAGCGACGTGGCGGCGCCCAGGGCATAAGCAAGCAGCAATAGAGTCGTGCCGATGCTTGCCCCCTGCAGGGCCGCACCCGTCAGAATAAGGCCGAGAACCGGTCCCGCGCAGGGCGCCCACAGCAACCCGGTGGCAACACCGAGCAGCAGCGAGGCTGCGATCGCCGATCCACCGCTGCGGCTCGAGCGATCGGCCGATTGCGACAGACGGGCACCGAGCGAAACCAGCGGGCGCGTCAGGTGGTCCGAAAGCGATGGGAACAGGAGGATGACACCGAAAATCGCGAGCAACACCAGTGCAGCATAGCGCCCGTATTCATTGGCCTCGACCGCCCAGCCGCCGCCGAGTGCGGCAAGCGTTGCGACGGCCGCGAAGGTCGCCGCCATGCCGATCAGCATAGGCAGCGTGCTACGCAGAAAGGGCTGCCCCGCCCGCGCGAAAACGAACGGTAAAACCGGCAAGATGCAAGGGCTGACAATCGTCAGGACGCCGCCGAGATAGGCTAGGATAAACAGGATCATAGGTCAGTCTCTGATTTTCAGGCCGAAGCCCTATGGAATTTCATGGCAACGCCATTCATGCAGTAGCGCAGGCCGGTCGGCTTTGGCCCGTCATCGAAGACGTGGCCAAGATGGCCACCGCAGCGGCTGCAATGCACCTCATTGCGCACCATGCCGTAGGAAGAGTCGCGCGACGTCGCCACGGCGTGATCGAGTGGTGCCCAGAAGCTTGGCCAGCCGGTGCCGCTATCGAACTTGGTAGTCGAAGAGAAGGCGTCCTGATCGCAACCGGCACAGGCGAAGTTTCCTTTGCCATGTTCGTTGAGCAAATCGCTCGTAAATGGCCGTTCCGTTCCTTCTTCCCTGAGTACGGCATATTGGTCCGGCGTGAGGATCTTGTGCCATTCGTCGTCGCTGTGTTTCACCACAAAACTCTCGGCTGCCTTCGCCGTCGTTCCGCCCACACCCAAACGCAAACCAACGCCGCCAAGCGCGGCGGCAAGAAGCAACAATCGTCTGTTCAGCATCGCACTCTTCTCCTTGGCGGAAAATCCGCCGGTTCGCAGAACGCTTGAGCCACCCGTCTTTCCGGTGCCATCCATGTCCTGCCGCTAGGGATACGAGAGCGGATGCGATCCTGTTACACACATGCCGGTGAAAACACCGAAACGTGATTGATCGTCATTCGGCGGCCGCCAACGGCTGCGCGATCGCTGCGGCAAAACTGGCCAGACTTGCCGAGCGGAGGGGCAGATAAGGTTTTTCGTTTTCTCGGCATAGACGCTTCACCATATCAGCGGCCGAATGGCTGATGCAGTCGACCGGAAAGATCGCCCAAGAGACGCGACCGACCATCGCCGGCAGCAGCGAGAGATTATCCTCAACGCCGCCGTCATGAAGCACGAGATCTATGTTCCGGCTCTCGGCCAGCTTGCGCAGCCGCTCAAACAGGCTTTTGCGGCCACCGACATAAAGGAGCGTATGTGGCTCGATCGGCTGCATCCTGACCGCGCCGGCGGTATCCGGCATCGCCAAAGCCCCCTCAAGGATATCCAGCTCGCGTTGCAGGGCGCTGTTTTCGTCGGCAAAAGCGGTCGCACGCCTTTCGGCTTCGACAAGCTTCGCCTCCAGCGCCGCAACGCGCCCGCCATATTCATCCGCCCGCCGCTCGGCCGCTTCCAGCCTCTGCAGCAATCTTGCCTCATATCGCTGATCATAGTTCATGGGCTCGATGGCGACGGCCTGCTTGCGCGACAAGTCTGTTTCCAGATCATCGATCCGCCTCTGCAAAAGCGCATGATCCTTGGCTGCTGCCTGAAGTCGCACTTCCTGTCGGGCAATCTTCTCGTCGCTGGCTTCCAAATCGAGCTGCAGCTTGCGCAAGCGCGCGAGATCGAGACGGCTTGAGCTGCCGACCAGATGCGAGAGCATGTGCACTTCGCCGAAGACGTCCTGCACCAAGGGGCGATCACTCGCAGGATGGCTCATCACAGCCCAATAAGCCCCCGATATGTCCCCCTCATCGACGGCTAGGTTCCACTGCGCCCTGATCTCCGACGATGTCGAGAGCCTGGAGAACTGTTTGAGGATCCGCTCATGACGACGGTCGAGCGCCTTGTTCAGCAGCTTGCCGGCGACATCACGCTGACTGGCGGCCCGAACACCGCGGCTATGCAAGGCGTGCTCACTCGCCACCTTCGCATCGATGTCGCCAACCTTGGCCAGGACCTGCCGCAGCTCTGATGTCGTCAGGCACGTCCCGACGATCGAGCAGTGGAACATCGGTGCCAGATCCCAAGTCTTTAACTTCTGGGCTCTGACTGTCGTCGCCTGCTCCACAGCCGGTCGCTCATCCAAGCGTTTGATGGCGTTCGGAAGTGTGAGCGGAAGCGGTTGTTTATGGTTGAGCAGAACTGACATATCCGCACTAGCGTTATATTTCACAGAATATTACGCTAGTGCGTCTTCTGCCTTCAGGCAAGTCCGCTTGTCAGGGCCAAAGCTGCTCTTTGGCCCAACCGGCCTTTTCGCGCCTGTATCGCAAGCGATGGTGGCGGCGCTCGCCGTCGCCTTGCCAGAATTCGGCCTCATGCGGCATCACGATGAAGAGCGCCCAGCTTGGCGCGACAAGAGCGGGCTCGTCTTCCAGCCGGCGATGCTGATCGCACAGAGAATCCTCCAGTTCTTGTCTGGATTCCATGACGTCGCTTTGCCTCCCGGTCAGCGCCACCGCTTTTGCGCCTGGCGTTCGTGCGCGAAAATCCGCATCGCGCTCATGGACTTCGGCTTGCAACGCCATTCCGCGCAGTCGAACTTGCCGCCCCAGCGCCGGCCAATAGAAGGTCAGAGAAACTGCGGGGTTAAGCGCGATCTGCCGCCCCTTCGGCCCGTTGCCTGTCGTTGCAAAGTGCCAACCCCTGTGGTCGAGGTTCTTCAGAATAAGGACACGCGCATCTGGCCCGCCGTTCTCATCGACAGTGGAAAGCACCATTGCGTGCGGCTCTTTGATGCCGGCCACGATGGCGTCACGGAGCCAATCCGAGAACAGCTGGCGTGGCTCATCGGGAGTAAGATCGATATCGAAGGCGGGAAACGGTCCCGCCAACGATGCCAATAGACGCAATTCATCCCTCATCATACACCTCACCGCCTTGCGATGATGAGCCGCAGCGAGCCTTCGAAGAAGGGCTGCGTGCGAAGCGCGCCATAGCGACGATCCCAGCTTCCGTCAGCCAGATCCCGGCCAAGCTCGGCGACGAACCGCTCCCCGACCGATGCATCGACGAAACTCCAGGCAGAATTGGCAAGCCGCGCGCCAGGGTCGAGCATGCGTTCGGGCCGGCCATAGTAAGCCTCGCCGAAGCCATCGACACAATTCAGCGGGATTGGCACCGGCTTGACCTCGGCATTGCCGCCTAGCCCCTTGACGATCGCCGCCATGGAAGGATAGCGGCGCGCTTCGACGGCGATCATCTCGGGCGCATAGTCATGCAGCCAGGAGCGTTCGAGCAGATCCGGGTCGCAGCTCAGAACGAGCACAGGCCCGCGCGTAACACGGCGCATCTCGCCGAGCCCGCGCTCCAGATTCGACCATTGATGGACCGTGAAGGTCGCCATGGCCGCATCAAAGGCCCGGTCGGGGAAAGGAAGACTTTCCGCCGTGGCATCGATCGCGACCGGAAGATGAGCCAGCCGCTGCGCACGCATCGAAGCCGACGGCTCGACTGCGGTGACATCACGATCTACCGGTTCGTAGGAGCCGGCACCTGCGCCGACATTCAAGACCGTCTCCGCCTCGCCGAGTGCCTGGCGAATGAATTCGGCGATATGGGGATCGGGCTGGCGGTAGCGCGTGTAACCGGTTCCGATCACGCCATAATTCGCGTCACCGGCGCTGCCATCCTGATGTCTATTGGTCATTCCATCTCTCCGTTTCGCAGTGTGAACAAAGCTTCGCCATACGTGAGAATGCATATCGCACCATCACGCCATTGTTCTTTGGGCGCATCTTGTGTTCGTTTCGACGGCAAGAAACACACTATTCCGGCGAAAGAAAATCGATATGATCGAACACTCAATGTTCGGAAAATGCACATGGCGAGACGTATCCCCTCTCTAAATGCCTTGCGTGCCTTCGAGGCGGCCGGGCGGCTTGGCCGCATGACGCTTGCGGCCGAGGAATTGAACGTGACGCACAGCGCGGTCAGCCGGCAGATACAACATCTCGAAGAGGTACTTGGTATTCCGCTGTTCGAAGGGCCGAAGAACAGGCTGAGACTCACGGAAGGCGGTGCAACACTGCTTTCAGGGTTGACGACGGCATTCGATCAAATGGACATGTCCGTGCGCTCCGTGGCCGATACCGAAGACGGCCAGCTCGACGTCTCCTGCCCCGGCACCTTCACGATGCGATGGCTCATTCCGCGCCTTTATCGCTTCCAGGCAAAATATCCCAACATAGAGGTGCGCTTGTCGGCCTCGTCGAAGCCTGTCGATTTCAGCCGTGACGGCTTCGATGTCGCGATCCGCGTCGGCACCGCGCCTTGGCCCAAGGGTGCGGATGTCATTTCGCTGTTTCCTGAGCAGACAGGGGCGGTGCTTGCCCCATCTGTCTTTGTCGAGTCCACGCCCGAATTCGACGGCGTGCCCCAACTCCACACGCGCACGCGGCTGCGCGCATGGGGAGATTGGCTCGCCCGCTCCGGCAGATCGGTCGCGGCCGGACCGCGCGTCGAATACGAGCATTTCTACTTCATGCTCGAAGCCGCCAGCGCGGGTCTTGGCGTTTGCGTCGCGCCGTGGCCCTATGTGAGCGACGACATTCGTTTCGGCCGGCTGATGGCGCCCTATGGCTTCCTCGAAAGCGGTCACGAATATGTGGCGCTACGCCGTGCCCGCCGCAACAGAAAATCGGTTCTCTTCTGCGAGTGGCTGCAGAGTGAAGCCTCAGCTTACACAGGTGCCAGCACACCCCCAAGAGGCTGATTTCCGGAGGCAGATTAGCCCCTCGGAGAAAAGCCTGCTTCGCACAGAATTTCCTGCCCACGAGCCGACAGCAAGAAATCTTGCAGCAACCTGGCTTCGACATTCGCATTGCGGCGAACGGCCACGCCATATTCGATGCGTGGCTGGAACTCGCTGGGGATATCGACGACAGCGAAAGCCGGGTCGGCCGCCAGCAAGCGCGCGTTCGAAGAGTAGCTCATCATGAGGTCGACCTCGCCGTCGGTGATTAGATAGCCACCGCCCTTGCCTGCTGGCATCGGCGGCGAGTTGCGACCACCGACCAATTGGCGCGACCGGCTCTTGATCGCCACCCCCCTTCCCGGATAACGGGCCTCGACGAGATCAAAAACCGCGAAGGCGTAGTCGCCGCCAGGATCGTCCCCCGGCGTCGACGTGCCGATCCTGACTTCCGGATCCGACAGGATGGCGAGGAAGTTTTCCGCCGTCAGGCCGAGATCGGCTCGGGCAAGCACGCACAGTCTGTTTCGGGCAATACATACGGCATTTTCCGTTAGACCGGCGGCAACCAGGCGACGCGGATGCACCATATTGGCCGAAGCGAAAAGATCGAATCCCGCGCCCGCCTCGATCTGTTCGCGCAACAGCCCTGCCGGTCCAAGCGTCAGAGCTACAGCAAAGCCGGTTTCCTCACGAAAAGCCTTGATGATCTCCGGGAAAGCATGACGCAAACTTCCGGCGGACAGGACCTGAACTGCATCACTCACGGGCGGTTTCCTTTCCGTTTCCTCTGGCGGAACAACGGCACGAAAGCCGTCTCCATTAGTTCGCCACTTCCGAGCATCGTCGAGCGGACCGGGACGCCATAGAGCGCTTCAAGGTTGGCCTCGGTCATTACGTCGACCGTGGCGCCGAAAATTGCCGCAGCCTGATCGAGCATCAGCAAGACCTTGTCGGCAACGGCGACAGCGTGGTTCGGCTGATGAGTGGTAAAGGCAACGGCCAACCCCTGGCGATCGGCGAGCCTGGCAAGCAGCGAAAGCACCACATCCTGATTTCTAAGATCGAGCGCTGAAGCCGGCTCATCGAGCAGCAACAGGGCATTCTCGCCGGCCAGCGCGCGGGCAATCAGCACAAGCTGACGCTCGCCGCCGGAAAGGGCGTCGATGTTGCGCTGCGCGTAGTCAGCCATGCCGGTGGCGGCGAGCGCATCCATCGCCTTCTCGACATCGATCTTGCGCGGTGTCCGGAAGAGGCCGATGTGGCGGGCACGCCCCATCAACACGACGTCGAGGACGGAATAGGGAAAAGAGCCGGCAAACTCCTGCGGCACGAAACCGGTGCGCTCATTCAGCTGCATGGCACCGGAGGTTGGACGTTGAAGCCCGGCCAAGACGCGCAGCAAGGTCGATTTGCCACGGCCGTTCGGCCCCAGGATCGCGACAATCTCCCCCGCATTCAGCTCAAAATCGAGATCGCGAAACTGCCATCGTTCGCCGTCGTAGGACTGGCTCGCGCCGGATATTTTCAACCTGATCGGATCAGAAGCCACGACCACCCCTCTGGGTCTGCCGCAACACAAGAGCGAAAACGGGCGTACCAATCAGCGCGGTCAGAATCCCGAGTGGAATTTCCGAGCCCGTCACGGTGCGCGCAACGGTATCGATAACAAGCAGATAGAGTCCTCCGATCAGCAATGAGGCTGGCATCATCACACGATGATCCGGACCGACAAGCATGCGCGCCAGATGCGGAACAACAAGCCCCACCCAGCCGATGATGCCGCTGACGGCGACCTGCGCCGCGACGATGCAGGAAACGAGTATCAGCGTCAGCCAGCGCAGAGGCTCGACGTCGACACCGAGAGCACGGGCATCCTCGTCGCCGATCGAGAGGAGATTGATGCGCCAGCGCAAACCCAGCAATAGCAGACCCGCGATGAAGACCGGTCCGAGCACCAAAGAGAATTTCTCCCAATTGGCAGTGGCGAAACTGCCAAGCAGCCAGAAGACCATGGCCGGCAGCTTGTCCTCCGTATCGGCAAGATACTGCACGAGGCTCACCAGCGCTCCGAAAAACCCGCTGACGACAACGCCAGCCAGCACCAGCGCCAGAATATTGCGGCGCGCGACGATGCCGTTCAACGCATAGACGATGATGAGAGCAGACAGCCCGAATGCGAAGGCCGAGCCGAGCAGGGCATAACGCGAAAAACTGAGGAGAATGGCAAGCGTGCCGCCGAAGGCGGCGCCGGAGGAAACGCCGACGACCTGCGGACCAACCAGAGGATTGCGGAATACACCCTGCAATGTCGCGCCCGAGAGGGCAAGCCCAGCGCCCGTCAGCAGCGCCAGCAGGATGCGCGGCATGCGCACCGTGAAGACAACATTGGCCTCGGTCGCCGTTACGGGCATTGTGGGCGCCGAGATTGGCGACCAGAGAATTTCCACCACCCGCAGAAACGGAATATCGTACCGTCCCATTCCAAGCGAGATCACTGCAGCGACAGCAAGCAGGATCGCCAGCATGACGATGGTGACCCGCGGTGCGTGCCGGGAAGCGACGTGAGCGCTCATTGCACCGCGCGATAATCGGTGCGGTAGAATTCCTTATAATAGGCGTCGGCTTCCTTCTGCATGTCGATATCCTTGAAACGCTCGGGATACAGCTCCTTCGCCATCCAGAGTTCGCCAAGCGCCATAGCCTCGGGCATTGGGTAACCCCAGGCCTTGGCATATTCCGGCATCAGGTAGATGCGGCCATTCTTCACCGCATCGATCGTCTGCCAGGAGGCAGCCTTCTTGATCTCATCGACGACGGCGGGGTAGCGCTCCTGGACGAAGATGACGGCCGGATCCCATTTCAGCACATCCTCCATCGTCACCTGCTTGAAGCCGCTGATAGAATTGGCCACGTTGCGAGCCCCGGCGCGCTCCATCATCAGACCGGTATATTTGCCGCGGCCATAGGTGGTGAGGTCAGGATTGGCCATGTAGACCGGCACGCGCTTGTCTTCCGGAATATCGGCAAGGCGGTCGGCAATCAGCTTGCGCGTCTTCTTGGTGACGGCAATCAGTTCCTCACCCTTGTCCTTGCGGCCGAGAACGTCGGCGATGAGCCGCACGCCGGTCGCAAAGCCTGCATCGATCGCGGCCGGCTCATCATTGACGGAGGGATTGAGTTTCACCGCCTCCTCCGGAGGAACATCCAGCAGCGAGATCGCCACGACGGGAAGCCCGGAATCCTCGATCTGCTTCACCATGTCGGCTGGCGCGTAGTTGGTGACAAGAACGACATCCGGCTTCAGCTTCAGAAGCTCTTCGATATTCACCTTGGTCAGACCACCCGGCATCGGCAGCTTGGGAAGTTGCGGCGCAAGCCGGACATAGTTGGCGCCGAGCTGCTTCTTCCACTCGTCGAGAATACCGACCACCTTATCCATCGCATCGAGCTGAACTGCGATGTTGAGCGTCTGATGCTGCAGGATGACAACACGGTTCACTGTATCCGGCACATGGACCTGCCGACCGATCTGATCGGTGATGACACGATCGGCCCAGGCGGGCGCCGAAAACAGCAGGCTGCCGAAGAGAACAGAGATTTTCGCAAGAAATAGCAGATGGCGACGGCTGAGCATGGGATTCTCCTGAGACTATCCCAATCGCTAGCATTATATTTTTCCGTATACAACGACCGCATGGCTGCAGAAATCCACCACCTGGCGCCATCAACGCCGCACACCGGAAACAGCGGAAATATTTGAGTTTTCTGAAATGGCGCGTTGTTCCGGATGGACGCCAAGAGCCACGACACGGCGCGAGCCCAACCCCGCGCCGTGGCTTATCTCGTCAGGCTAAGCTGCCTATCAGCGCGTCTCGAGTATCCGCATCAGGCGGCCACGATAGCTATCGAGAATAACAGCCAATACGATGACTGCGCCGATGACGATCGGCTTAATATTGTCGTCCGCACCGAGTAGCTGCAGCCCTGTGGACAGCACCTGCAGGATGCAGGCGCCCACCAGCGTACCGATGATCGATCCCTTGCCGCCTGAAAGGCTGGTCCCGCCGATAATAACGGCGGCAATGGCGTTCAGTTCATAGCCAATACCAGCGACGGGGCTGCCGACGTTGAGGCGCAGCAGGTAGACCATAGCTGCAATGCCGGCCGTCAAACCGGAAATCGTGAAGACCGCAATTTTGATCTTTTTTGGCTCATGCCCCGACAAACGGACCGCTTCCTCATTGGTGCCGACCGCGAAGACGAAGCGACCAAACACCGTGTAACGCAGGACAAACCAACCGATGAGGACAACGACCATCGCAATCAGGAAGATCGATGGGAGTATGTCCCAGAAAATCAGATTGCCGAAATCGACGAAAGGCTGCGGCAGGCCAGTGATGGTTGAGTTGTCGCTGACGACGCGTGCGAGACCGCTCGCGACGTTCAACATGCCGAGCGTGACGATGAAGGAGGGGAGCTTCCACTTCTCGCACACCCATCCGTTGACCGCACCAAGGATGGCGCCCGCGCCCATGGAGGCGAGCGATGCCAGTACGATCGCCTGCCAGGGAGAGAACCTCGGATCGACCATGATCGTCGCGCCGATGACGGTGCAAAGGGCAAGCAGCGAGCCGACCGAGAGGTCGATTCCCCCCGTCAGGATGACGAAGGTCATGCCTGAGGCCAGCACGGTGTTGATGGCGATCTGCACAAAGATTTTCAGAAAATTCTCCGGCGTGGCGAAATAAGGCGCCGTCGCCGAGAAGAATATCAGGATGATGACAAGCGCGATGGCAACGCCGGCCTCCTTCATCGATATCCGAATGAGCTTGTCCCAGACGCTGCTCTCTTTCGCCTCGGTCTTGTTTTCAATGTTGCCGGACACGACTGTACTCCTTGTAGGCGAGGGAGAGGATCCTGCTCTCTTCAAATTGGTCCCGGGCTATTTCTCCAGCGATCTTGCCATCGGAGAAGACGATGATGCGGTGGCAAATGCCAATCAGCTCGGGCAGATCGGAGGATACGACCAAAACCCCCTTCTCTTCAGCGGCGAATTTCCAAAGGAGATCATAGATTTCGGCCTTCGCACCCACGTCTATCCCGCGGGTAGGCTCATCGAAGATCAACACCTTCGGACCGCGGAATAGCCATTTCGCGATGACAACTTTCTGCTGATTGCCGCCGGAGAATGTCCTGACCAGCTGATGAACGGACGGCGTTTTTATGTGCAGCTCCCGCACCAGGCGCTGCGCATAATCGTCCTCGATCTTACGACTGATCAGACCGTTGCGAGAGATCTTGCCGAGATCCGTTATGGTGGTGTTTTCGGCGCAGCTCATGTCGAGCATCAGCCCCTGCATCTTTCGGTCCTCGGTTGCCAGGCAAAGCCCTGCAGCAACGGCATCCTGCGGCGAATTGATCTCGACCGGCTCGCCATTTATGCGAATTTCGCCGGCAGCCTTCACATCCGCGCCGAATATCGCGCGCACCGCTTCGGTACGACCGCTCCCTACCAGGCCGGCAATGCCAACGATTTCGCCCTTGGCGACAGAAAAGGACAGTTCCGGGCTATTGCGTGTGACCTTCAAACCCGACACGCCAAGCGCCTCGCCGGAGACAACGCTGTCACCGCGAAAAGCGTTGTGGTCGGAGAGCGTTCTGCCGACCATCAGCTCGACGATCGCAGGAATACCCAACCCCGCCAGCGGGCGGGTGATTACATGCTGACCGTCCCGAAGCACCGTCACATCGTCGCCGACTTCAAAGATCTCCTCAAGCCTATGCGAGATGTAGAGGGTCGTGACGCCTCGACCTTTCAACCGTTTGAGAATCTCGAAAAGGCGATCGACTTCCTTGGAGGTCAAGGTCGCCGTAGGTTCGTCCAGAACGAGAAGCTTGCTTTCGTAGCAGAGTGCCTTGGCGATCTCGAGCAACTGCAGCTGGGCGACGCTGAGGCGGCTTGCCAGTGTTGTCGGCGCGACGTCGAGCCCGACCTCAGCCAGCAGCTCTGCCGCCCTGGCGTTCATTTCCTTGTAGTTCACCAGGCCATATCGGCGAGGAATATGCTCGAAGAGCAAATTTTCGGCGACGGTCAGATTGGAAAGAGGGTGCAGTTCCTGATGGATAACGCGAATACCCGCCCTGAATGCCTCAAGCGGCGATGTCGGACTATAGATCTTGCCATCGAACAGAATCTGACCGTCGTCCGGTTTGAACACGCCCCCGAGAAGATTAATCAGCGTGGACTTTCCAGCGCCGTTCTCGCCAAGCAAAATGTGGCCCTTGCCGCGACCAATCTGCATGGACACATCTCTTAGCGCGACAACGCCCGGGAAACGTTTGCCTATTCCTTCCAGCTTCAGGATGAAATCATCATCTGTGCCTGACACGTCCACCTCGTGCATGTTCTATGTCGAATTGGAAATGGCTAGCCGTCCGCTACCTACGCCAAGATAGCTCAAAGCCGAGCCTTGACGGGTATTCGACGGGATAGCGATCGCCTAGAGCGTTTACGTTTTTCTTTAGAATCGCGAAAACGCTCTATCTCTTTGTTTTTTACGCATTCCAAACGGAAAACCGCTGCGCACTTTTCCTGGAAATGCTCTATTGGTCAGCGCCGGCCAAAAGCCGGCGCTTTCTTCAACGAGGAAGCCAAGGGCTCGGACTACTTGATGTCCTTGGCCGTGATGAGCGTCACGTCCGTCTTGACCCAGCCGGTGAACTTCTCGCCGGCATATTCGCGAAGGCCGTACTTGATGCCCATGGCGGCCATTTCCGCGCCATACTGTTCGACCGTCGCAAGCATCTTGCCATCCTTGATCAGCGGCTTGACGGAGGGAATATTATCGAAGCCGACGACCTTGATCTTGCCGCTCTGGCCAGACGCATCGAGCGCCTTCACGACACCGAGAGCCATGGAGTCGTTGGCTGCCATGACGCCCTGAATATCCTTATACTTGGTCAGGAAATTCGTCATGACGGTATTGGCTTCTTCGGTCTCCCAATGCGCGGTCTTGCTATCGAGAAGCTCGAGCTTGCCGGCCTTGATGGAGTCCATGAAGCCGACCTTGCGCTCCTTGGCGTTGTCAGCCTCAGGGTTGCCTTCCAGGATCACGACCTTTGCGCCGGGACCCAGATCCTTGGCGAGCGCGTCGCCTGCGAGCTTGGCACCCTCGGTGTTGTCAGGCCCGAAGAAAGCCAGATCGATACCGGCCGCCTTCTTGGCGTCCGCATCGAGCGGCACGTCGATGTTGATGACCTTGACGCCGGCTTTCACCGCCTTTGCAAGCGGCGTCGCCATGGCCTTCGAGTCTGCCGGCGCGACGACGATGATGTCGTATTTCTGTGTCACGAAGTTTTCGACCGCATCGACCTGTGAGGCGAAGTCACGTTCGTCCTTCATGCCGACGGCCTTAAAGTCAAACTTGTCCTTGTTCTCGGCCGCATATTTGTCGGCACCGGCCTTCATCTGCTTGAAGAACTCATTGGACAAGGACTTCATGATCAGACCCACCTTGGGCTTGCCGGCGGCAAAGGCCGGCGAGACGCCGCAGGACAGGGCAAGCACCAACGTGCCTGCCAGGCCGAGCTTCAACGCCGTGCGGCGCGGAGCACTGATCAAGACGGATTCATGCTTATTGGAATTTGACATTTCTCTCCTCCCGAACGGCCCTGAGCTCAGCTCCACCTGAGTTGCCTGCGGCAATGAACCGTTTCCAAACATCTATTGGGTAGCAATGCCTCCAAGGATTGTCAAGGTGGCGAAAACGCCCTGAAAATCGGTATGGATTGCAATTATCCAAAGATATTGCACAATACCTATTGAACCGTTTCCATAAGGCGCTTTGCTGTTTTCTTTGTATGGCCGCAACAGCCGTCAAATTTGGGATGCGACGCCGCGACGAAGGCGCTAGAGACCGTTGGCGGCAAGCTTGGATCAGGGGTCCCTTGCTGCTGAAGATGAAGGACATGTGTTTCCGTTATGCCAAAAGTCGGAATTCGAGACGTCGCCAAACTCGCAGGGGTTTCCACCGGAACCGTTTCGAGAGTCTTGAATGAGCACCCTTCCGTCACACAGGAAGTAAGAGAGCGCGTCAGCGGCATCATCAAAGAACTCGGCTATATGCCTGACCCATCCGCAAGGAGCATGCGCAGCAAGGTCAGCCGCCTCATCGGCATCGTCATTCCTGATCTGACCAATCCCTTCTTCTCGGAACTGGTTCAATATGCGGAACAAGCAGCAGCGAGGCATGGCTACAACATCATCGTCATGACCTCCTTCGATCACCCCGCAAAGGAGGCGGACCGGATCGGGCAACTGACGAGCCGGAAGGTCGACGGCATCATCCTCGTTCCCAGCAACGATTTTCATACGCTGAAACTACCGAAGGGGTTGCCGATCGTGGTCGTCGACCGCCTGATGCCTGGATATTCCGGGATAGCGTCGGATCATCGCAGCGGGGTGAGGCTCGGCATCGACTATCTTCTGGAACTCGGCCACCGTCGCATCGGCTTCATCTCAGGCCCGGAGCGTTCGGTTCCCGCCAATGACCGCCTCAAGGGTTATCTCGATGCAATGAAGCAGGCCGGTGATGGCGGACGATTGGCGGAACCTCCATTGATCGCCGAGGCAGGTTTCGATTATGAAAGCGGCCGCTCAGCCGGAAACTATCTCCTCGCACGTGCCCGCCACGAGCGGCCGACCGCCATTTTTGCAAGCTCGGACCAGCAGGCGATCGGCTGCATGAGGGCGGCTTATGATCTCGGCATCCCGATCCCCGCAGCGCTTTCCATCGTCGGCTTCGACGGCATTCCTCTCTCGAACATGACCATTCCCCGGCTGACAACAGTGAAGCAGCCAATTCAGAAGATCGCAGCGGCGGCCGTGGCCGTTCTCCTGAACGAGCGACCGGTGCCGAGCGTAGACGATCCGATCCTGTTTGCCTGCGAACTTGCCGAGGGCGAAACGACGGCGGCACCTCAGCCGGATTAAATACCCGCAGGAGAGAGGATTGCAATTTAATCGCGATCTGGCATTTGATGTTCAATCCTCCAGGGCGCCCCACCATGACCGCAAGATCCATCCCCCGCTCGCATATCCGGACGGCCCGGCTCAACCTGCGGCCGACATCCTCGTCGGATGCACAAAGGGCTTTGGAAATCCAGAGCGACTGGGATGTGGCACGTATGTTGGCCAATGCTACCTACCCTGCCGACAGGAAGGATATGGAGAACTGGTTTGCGAGCCATGAGCAGGAATGGGCCGAGGGGACCGCTTATCGCTTCGCTATCGAGCGAGAAGGAAGAGTGATCGGGATCGTCGATGTCGACGGCATTGCGGCTGATGAAGGCAGCCTCGGCTATTGGCTCGAAAGAGCCGCTTGGGGCCAGGGCTATGCTTTCGAAGCCGCCCAGGCGCTGGTCGGATTCGCCTTTTCCGAGGTGGGATTGTCGAGCCTCGTTTCCGGCCGCGCCGCCGATAACCCTGCATCCGGGCACGTCCTGACGAAACTGGGCTTCACCCAGATTGACAGCAGAGAGCTTTTTTCACGATCACGTGGCGAAACCATCCTCCAGTGCCGCTATATGCTGGCGCGATAGGGCCTTGGATACGGCCAGCTCTCCGCATCGAAAGCAGCCGCATCCTTGCTCAGCCGGCTCCTTTAGAGCTCGACGTCGTAGATCTGCTCGTGCGTCGCAACGAAGGCCTTGCCTTCGGGCGTCACCCAGCCACGAAACATTCCCGGCGTATTGTAGGGCGCAGCGACAATACCCTCAGCATCCAGGGCTACCAATCCCGCACCGATCTGATGCGGGGCCAGATCGTGGTTGATGAGCCCGTCCGTCGCGACCGCGATACCCTGCTTGAGATAGGCCATCCGAGATGCGATCTCGTGTCCAACGACATAGCGGATGAAGAACTCACCCTTGCCTGTGCCGGAAACTGCACAGACGCCGTCGCGCGCGTAAGTGCCCGCGCCGATGACCGGGCTGTCGCCCACCCGTCCGTCAGGCTTGTTTGTATAGCCGCCGGTCGACGTTGCAGCGGCGAGATGGCCGGCGGCGTCTAGGGCCACGGCGCCGACGGTGCCGTGTTTTTCGTTTTCTGTCCCTTCAGTGCCGGCAGCGGCGTGCCGTTTCATGGCTTTAAGCGCATCGACCCGCTTCTGCGTGGTGAAATAGGATTGCGGCTCGACCGGGAGGCCCTTTTCCTCAGCGAAGCGATCTGCCGCGGGACCGGTCATATAAACCGCGCGACCATCCTCCATCAACAGACGGGCTGCCTTGACCGGATTGCGGATCGCATGCGATGCGCTGATGGCACCCGCTTCCAACGTCGCGCCGTCCATGATCGATGCGTCGAGTTCGTGCACGCCTTGTTCGTTGAGGGCCGCACCATGACCGGCATTGAAATGCGGGCTGTCTTCCATGACAACGACAGCGGCCTCGACGGCATCGACCGCGCTGCCGCCTGCCTTGAGCAGCGCATAGCCTGCACGCAGAGCAGCACCGAGATCGCGTCGCGCTCCCTCCCATTCCTCCGGTGTCATGCTATCTTCCGGCATGACACCGCAACCGCCATGAATGGCCAGCGCAATTTTCGTCATTTCCTGCTCCGATCCGACATCGGCATATCCTGTTCGCCGAACGCCGCTTCCATGAGTGGTATCCAATTCAGAAGATCGGGCACCACGATTCAATTGAAGGCGATATCGCCGATGACCCTTACTCTGACGCGGCGCGCACCGCCAGGCAGATAAGCGATCGGAATGTCTTCGACCTCAAGCGTTTTCAGGCTGGCGCGGCTTGCTCCGGAAGCAATGGCGCCGTCCTGAGCCTCGGCCTCAGCCTTGATGATCGCCTCGTCACGGCTCAGCCCGGAGAATACCTGGTCGACTTCGCCCGACACCTGCGCCATCGCCGCACCCAGCGCGTTGGCGACGCCGGCATTCTCGACGCGAAGAACCTCCGACGCTCCCGCGATCTTTTCGGGAATCAGGAAGGCGCCGCCACCGACAGCAATCAGCGGCACATCCTCCGCCGAGGTCTTCATCTGATCGAAGCTGTCCGTCACCATATCGCGGATGCGCTCGAGGCTCGCCTTGACGAAGGCCGGATTGAGACCCCGAACGCGATCTTTGTCGCCCATCTCGATCAGGCCGGCGGCGACGGCGACATCCGACGTCGTCAGCGTATTGCCGCCAAAGACGCGCGCCTCCGTCAGGATGCGGTAGCCAACAGAACGGGGGCCGATCTTTCCCGTTTCCGGATCGATGATTGTGCCGCCGCCAAGCGCGATCGGCAGAAGATCGGGCATGCGGAACAGCGTGCGCACGCCACCAATATGGACGATGTTATTGGCTTCGCGCGGGAAGCCGCCGACCAGGCAGCCGATATCAGAGGTCGTGCCGCCGACATCGACGACCATGGCATCGCTCAAGCCTGTCAGGAAAGCCGCGCCGCGCATCGAATTCGTCGGGCCGGAGGCAAAACTGTGAACCGGATTGGCCGCGGCGACATCTGCAAGCGCCACAGTTCCGTCGTTTTGCGTCAGATAAAAGGGAGCGGCAATGCCTGCTTCGCGCAGCGCGTCCGAGAACGCCTGCACTGTGGTCCTGCCGAGCGACTGCAGTGCCGCATTGAGAAGCGCGACATTTTCGCGCTCGAGCAAACCGATCCGTCCAAGCGTGTGCGACAGCGTGATCCTTGCATCGGGGATCACCGAACGGACGATCTCGGCAGCCCTGACCTCGCATTCCGTCGTCAGCGGCGAAAAGGTCGCCGATATCGCGATCGATGTGATACCGGCATCGCGGATCTTCATCGCAGCTTCACGGATTTCATCCGGAATCATGGGTACGAGCGGGCTGCCGTCATATTCGTGGCCGCCGTGAACCATGAAGATGAGGGGGTCGACGGCCGCGCGCAAATCCTCCGGCCAATCGCACATCGGCGGCAGGGACGCGCCGGTCGGCAGCGCAATGCGGATCGCCGCCACACGTTCCAGCCGCGCCCGCTCGACGACGGCATTGGTGAAATGCGTGGTGCCGATCATCACGGCGTCAATCGGCCGACCGGATGCGCCGGCATGGCCGGCGACATGGGTCAGGGCCGCCTTTACGCCGGACATTACGTCCTGCGTCGTGGGAACCTTGATGGAAGTGATGATCTTCTCACCGTCGATCAGAACGGCATCCGTATTGGTGCCGCCAACGTCAATGCCGATGCGTTTCATGCGAATACCGATCTGAAATCAATGTCATAGCCAAAAGCACGCGGGCCGACCGCAGCGATCCCTGCAGGCGAGGTCAAAAGCTCAGGCGCGGGCAATGCCACCACGGTCACGCGTTGACCATAGCGCACAGACTCGGTGCCAATAGCGCTGCCGGAAATCGTGTCGAGGAGGCAGAGGAGATCCGGCGTCATTGCCACCGGCTCGCCATCGCGGAAGGCGACGGCCCACTCGTTCTGGAAGGCAAGCTCCATGCGCGAACCTCTGTCTGCATCGATGCCTTCAATCACGGTGCGCCCACGCAGGAAGCCGCCGGTGGTTTCACGCGCCACATCGATCACCTTGCCGCGGAACAATTGCTTGCCGCCCTCGTGATCGAGAACCGCCTTGACCGGATCGTCATGACGCGCGCGCGCCTCTATGACGGCACGGCCAAGCTCCGTCGCCTTGGTGATGGTGTAGTGAATGCCCCAGTCCTTCACCTCGCGGCCCGTGCGCGGCGCCTTGCAGGTGGCGGCGGTAGAGCCGACTTCAGTGCAGACCTTGCGCGAAATCCGCTCCATCCACTTCCAGGACGCAGCCTTGGTGACGATGACCTCGTTGTCACGCACATCGACGAGAGAAAGCGGATACATTGGCAGATTGCCGATGGCGAAAGAGGTCATCTGCGCCTCGGGATAGGCACGCCCCATGGCATCGGCGTTGACCACAGGCCTGCCCAGCATCGCTGCGGCGAGGAAGGAGGACAGCGCATTCGAGCCGCCGATCTCGACGCTCATGATCGCGCGGAAGGGCTTGCCGAGGTAGTCTTCCATGACCTCGACCGCACGCGCCAGGTGCACGGGATCGCTGAGGCGTTCCTGTCCCACAAGCGGCGCCCCCATTTTCGAGACGACGGCCACCATGTCGTCGTCGCCGAGCGCCATCGGGTCCATCACCTGCACGCGACGGCCCTCTGCATAGAGCCTTCGCAGATTGAGGGTCGAAATATAGGGATTGCCACCGCCTCCGGTTCCCAGGATCCAGGCTCCCGTTGCGAGCGGCTCGATATTTTCTTCGGAAAATTCCTGAAGCATGTTTCACCTTCGGCAATGGCTGCCCGACCCCCAAACGGGGCCGGGTCTATCTCTTGTGCAAGCGAGGATCAGTTCGCCTTGCAGTCCCAATGGAAATTCGAGAAGTTCAGGTCCCAGCTCTGCATGGGAATAAATTCGTAGCCCTGCAGGCACTTGTTCGCCGCGTAGCGCCGGTTCGGCGATACGGCCCATACGTCAGGCTGCAGCTCGGCAAGCTTTGTCTGCAGCTCCTTGTAGGTCGCATTCTGCTCCTTGATGTCGGTGGTCGCCCTCGCCTTGTCGATGAGCGCATCGACCTCGGGATTTTGCAGCCATTCCATCGACATCCAGGTGCCGGAAGCCTTGGAGTGATATTGGTTGTAGAAGATCGCGTCGGGCGACGGGTAGTTGGGCGAGATGTTTACCTGCGTCGATGCCGGCGTGGTCTCGGGCTTGGACGAGAGTTCAACGATGCGGTTCCAGGGTTCCGGCTTGATATCGAGCGTGATGCCGATCTGCTCGAGATTGGCCTGCATCAACAGCGCGACCTCGGATTCGAAGGCAAGCGAGGCGACGTAGCTGTTGACCAGCGTGACCTTCTGGCCGGCATATTTCGATTTGGCGAGCTCTTCCTTAGCCTTTTCGAGATCGAAAACACCGGGCTGGATGTCGTCGTTATGGGCGTCCTTGAAGACGGTCGAAAGCGGACCGGTCATGTCGAAGCCCGGATAGATCGCTTCCTGAATAGTTTTGTAGTCGGTGGCATAGGCGATTGCCCGGCGCACGTGCACATCGTCGGTCGGATAGACCTTGCTGTTCAGCTTGATGACAAAGCCGCCGGCCGTCGCCGACTGGAGCAGCTTGTAGCCCGGCATTTTGCCGATCGTTTCATAGGTATCATTGCCGAGGCCATGCGAGGAGAGACCGAGCTCGCCCTTTTCCGCCAGCGCCTTGACGGTCGCATCGTCGCTCGTCTGAACGAAGCGCACTTCGTCGATCGGCGTGCCCTTGGTCCAGCCGAGGAAATAATCGGCGTTGCGAGCGATCACCATATCGGCGGAGCGATTGTAGCTGACGAGCTTGTAGGGGCCGGAGCCGGCGGAGTGCTCGCCGACATAGGCTTCGCCCCATTTGTCATCCGGCTTGGAGTTGGCTTCGATCAGCTTCTCGTTCAGCGCCATCATCAGCGGCGTGACGGCCATGAACGGCGAGAACTGCCGATCTAGTTTGACGACGACGGTCTTCTCATCCGGTGCGGTGACGTTTTCAGGCTTCACGAGACCGACGACGAGATTGGATGGTCCCTTATTGATGCCGATCAGGCGCTGGATAGACCAGACGAAGTCGGAGGCTTTGACGGGCTTGCCGTCCTGGAACTTGGCATCGTCGCGAAGATGGAATGTGTAGGTCAGGCCGTCCTGGGAGATCTCCCAGGATTTGGCCAGATGCGGCACGATCTCGCCGGTGGGGCTGACCGTCGTCAGGGCATCGTACATGTTCACGATGGCCATGTAGCCCGTGTAGTCGGTGACCTTCGCCGGATCGAGCGAGCTGAAAATCTGCATCGTGTTGACGGCAATCGACACCTTGTCGGCTGCCGATGCCGCGACCGAGGTCAGCGGCAATGCCATGGCGCCGGCAAGCAGAAGTGCCGAAAGACGCAGACCGTTGGAACCCATCTTCATTCAAGTTCTCCTCTTTGTGCGGGAACTGCCCCGCTTATGGTTACGCTGCCTTCTGCCCTGGGGCTGGCAGCGGGGAATAGGTGATCTCCGGATATCCGAACGCGGCCGGGCCAACGACATCGAGCGCGCGCGCGCTGCGCAACAGCTCGTGGCAGGGAATGGCGACAACGGCGACGCGCTGGCCGTAGCGCAGCATTTCGGTGGTGATCGGATAGCCTGTATCGACGTCGAGCAGCACGATGAGATCCGGGACGCAAACTTCGATCACGCCGTCACGACGGAAGACCAGAAACTCGTTCTGGATCGCCACGTTCGCCGTCTGGCCGTTGCAATCGTCGAAGCCGGCCAGTTCCATGTCGCCGATGACGAAGCCGCCGCGCAGATGACGCTTAAGATCGGTGATCTTGCCGTTGAACACTCGTCGCCCGCCTTCCAGTGCACAAACCGCGGCGATCGGATCTTCCTGTGCCTTGCGCGCACGGATCACCGCTTCGCCAAGCGCGATCGCCTTGGTGAAGCTCTTCGGGATGCCGTACTGGTGGACGTAGTGAGCCTGCATCGGCGCCGTTGCCAACATCGCACCGCCGCCTTGCGCCACGACGCAGGCGCGAGCCATACGTTCGTGCCAAACTTCAGATACGGCATGGCTGAAGATCACCGCATTGCCATGCAGATCGCACATGACCGACGGCGTCGAGCTATGGCCATAGATCGAAAAGGTCGTCATCTGCATTTCCGGGAAGGCCCGGCCCATCCCGTCGCAATCAAGGATCGGCAGACCGCCCAGAGCCGCTGTGACCAGCGGGTTCATCGAATTCGCGCCGCCGATTTCCTCACAGACGATGGCATCGATCGGCGTGCGGATAAGCTCCTCCATCGCCCGCAGGCAGCGCAATCCTTCACGCCCCTCGCGAATGCGCTCGACGCCGACGACAGGCGCGCCAATGCCGCCGATCGACATGCAAAGCGCATCCGGTTCGATGGCGTCGGTCGCGAGAACCTTCATCTCGTAACCGGCCTTCATGGCTTCGAGGACGAGGAGCTTGCCCTGATAGGGGTTGCCGCCACCGCCGGTGCCGAGTATGCCCGCTCCGATTTCCAGCGCATCGAGATCCTCGGGCGTCAGCCGGCGCAGAGCGGCATCATCGTATTTCTGCTTGCGCGTCTCAGGCATGATGGCCTCCCATTTCACCGACGACTTTGACGTGAATGCGCGTGGCGTTGCCTGGCAGGTAGGCAAGCGGCGTGTCCTCGCGCTCGATAACTTCAAGGGTTTCCGCAAGGGCGCCGGCAGCGATTGCCTTTTCACGCGCTTCGGCTTCGGCCTCGGCAAGCGCGCTCTCGCGCGTGCGACCGTCGACAAGCGAGAAGACCCGATCCGTCTCGCCGCTGATCTGAGCGATGGCGGCGCCAACGGCGTTTGCGACGGCGAAATTTTCCGGCATGATCACCTGGAGATCGCCGATGCGATCAGGCATCAGGATCGAGCCGCCGCCGACGGCGATGACCGGCACAGGCGTCGAGGAAATACGGCTCCGCTCAACACAGGCTTCCAGCATGGCGTTGATCTTTGCGACTGCTGCATCGACCAGACCCTTGTCGAGATTGGCAAGCAGCGCCCGGTCGCCAATATCGGCCTTGCCCGCGGCGACGGCGATATCGGTGGCGGTCAGCGTCGATCCGCCAAAGCAGAGCGCTTCCTTGCGAACACGATAGCCAACCGACTTCGGTCCGACTGACATGCCAGTATCGTTTTTGACCACAAGCGAACCGCCACCCAGGCCGATCGAGAAGACGTCGGGCATACGGAAGTTGGTGCGAACGCCACCGATATCGACTGTCGTGGAGGCCTGTCGCGGGAAGCCGTGCGAGAGGGAGCCGACGTCCGAAGTCGTGCCGCCGACATCCACGACGACGGCGTCCTTCAAGCCGGTCAGGAACGCCGCGCCGCGCATGGAATTGGTCGGACCGGACGCAAAGGTCAGCACCGGGAAAGCGCGCACGACATCGGCTGCCATCAGCGTGCCGTCGTTCTGCGTGATGTAGAACGGGCATGGGATGCCGGCAGCCACAAGCGCCTTGCCGAAAGCAGCGACGGTGCGATCCGCAAGCGACAGGAGGCTCGCATTCATGATCGCGGCACTTTCACGGGCCAGCAGGCCGTGACGGCCTATATCCTTCGACATGACGACAGGCAGCCCTGGGCAATGCTGCTGCAGGATTTCCTTGGCTCGCAGCTCCATGGCATCGTTGATGCCGCTGAAAACGCAGGTGACGGCGGCCGCCTTCAGCCCCTTCGCCCGGATTTCACCGGCGATGCGCACAATGGCATCCTCGTCGAGTGGCGAAAGTTCGCGGCCATCGAACTCGTAGCCGCCTTTGACCTGATAGCCGTGATTGCCAACGATCTCGCGCAGATCATCGGGCCAGTCCACCATCGGCGGCAGGCCGGCGCCGGACGGCAAGCTCAGCCGAATGGCCGCGACTTCATCCATGTGACGGCGCTCGATCACCGCATTGGTGAAATGCGTTGTGCCGATCATGACGGCTGCGATGCGGGTACGATCGATACCGGAGGCCTCGATGACCTTCTCCAGCGCCTCGATCACGCCCGACGTCACGTCCTCTGTCGTCGAGGCCTTGACCCCCGCCAGAACAGTCTTTCCCTCCAGGACGACAGCATCCGTATTGGTGCCGCCGACGTCAATTCCAACGCGATACACGTTAGGCTCCTCTTCGATCAGTCTGTGGTTTTGACGAGGAAGCGCGTGCGCTCTTCCTCGCTCACGATGGGCTTCAGGCGCTCTTCTTCGTCGGTGACGACGGGAATTGCGGCTATCAGCGCGCGTGTGTAGGGGTGATTGGGTGCGGCAAAGACCGCCGGCGTCGGTCCTTCCTCGACAATTTCGCCTCGCAGCATGATGGCGATGCGCGAGCAGAAATTGCGCATCAGCGACAGGTCGTGCGAGATCATCAGATAGGTGAGACCAAGTTCTTCGCGCAGCTGCAACAGCAGCTCGATCACGGTTTTCTGCACCGACACGTCAAGCGCTGCCGTCGGCTCGTCCAGGATCAGGATCTTCGGCTCGGCAGCGAGCGCACGTGCAATCGCCACACGCTGCTTCTGGCCGCCTGAAAGCTCGTGCGGGTACTTCGCCAGATAGGATTGCGGCAGGCGCACGAGATCCATGAGCTGCTTCATCCGCGCTTCGCGAGCCGGCCTATCCATGCCGATGGATTTCAAGGGCAGAGCAAGCGTCTGCTGAACATTGCGCTTCGGATTGAGCGAGGTGCCGGGGTTTTGATAGACGATCTGCGTCAGCCGCTTGCCACGGCCAGGAGCCATCGCATCGATGGTGACGCTGCCCGACGTCGGGCGCGACAGCTCCATGATAATGCGCGCGACCGACGTCTTGCCCGAGCCGGACTCGCCCGCCAGTCCGAAGATTTCACCCTGACGCAGTGTGAGGTTGACGTCGCGAACGGCATGGAAGCCGGGCTTCCTTCCATAAATCTTGTTCAGGCCCTCCACCTTGACGATCGGAGCATGATCGCTCTGCGGCAGATCGGTGACGCGGTCGCCATAAAGCGGTGGTACGGCATCGAGAAGCGCCTTGGTATATGCCTCGCGCGGATTGGTCAGGATCTCCCGGCAAGGGCCTGCCTCGACGATATCGCCGTGATGCATGACCACCACGCGATCCGCGACCTTGCGCACGACGCCGAGATTATGGGTGATCATGAGGAGCGCCATGTTCTCCTCGATCACCAGCTGGTTGATGAGATTGAGGATCTCGTCCTGCGTCGTCACGTCGAGCGCCGTGCCGGGTTCGTCAGCGATCAAGAGCTTCGGCTGGTGCAACAGTGCAAGCCCGATCAATACGCGCTGGCGCATACCGCCCGAAAGTTCGGACGGATAGGCATTCATCACACGTTCGCCATCGGCAAGCTGCACGCGCCGCAAGACGGCTGCAATGCGCGTACGTCGCTCGGCCTTCGACGAACGGACGCCATCGCGCTTGTCCGCAAAACGCATGACATCGTCGAGATGCGTCCCGATCTTGAAGACCGGGTTAAAGGAGGAAAGCGGGTCCTGCATGATCAAAGAAAAGGCCGTGCCTTTCAGCGCCTCACGCTCCCGTCGCTGCATTTTCAGAACATCGCGACCCGCGACCGAGATGGTACCGGAACTGATGGTGGCGTTCTTCGGCAAAGTGCCGATGATTGCCTTTGCAGTCACCGACTTGCCCGATCCGGTTTCGCCGATGAGTGCGACACGTTCGCCTGCCGCGACAGTCAGGGCGATATCACGCAACACCTGACGGGTGCGACCGTAGGTCGTGAAAGAGACGTTGAGAGCCTCGATCTTGAGAAGCGACTCTGTCATGGATCAGCCCTCCACATCAAACATGTCGCGCAAGCCGTCGCCCAGGAGATTGAACCCGAGCGTCACGTAAAAGACCGCGGCACCGGGGCAGACGACTTCCCACCAATAGCTGGGCATGAATTGGCGGCCATCGGCGACCATGGAACCGAGGTCGGGAATGGGCGGCTTCACGCCGAAACCGAGGAAGCTGAGGGTGGCGCCGAACAGGATAACGAAAGCCGCATCAAGCGTCGTCTTGACGGAAATAACGGCGACACAATTCGGCAGGATCTCACGGAAGAGGATGTGCATCGGCCCCGCACCGGCAAGGCGAGCGGCTTCGATATAGTCCTCGGATGCGATGGACTTGGAAACCGAATAGATCAGCCGCGCATGCCACGTCCACCACAGCAGCGTGATCGCGATCATCGCGTTCATCAAGTTCGGCTCAAGCAGATTCGAGACGGCGAGCGCCATGACCAACGGCGGCATCGCAAGCATGACATTGGTGAGCCCGGTGATGATCTTTTCAACCCAGCCGCCAAAGTAGCCGGCGATAAGGCCGAGCACGGTGCCGATCGGTACCGAAATGCCAAGAACGCCGATCACCAGAAGCAGCGAGACGCGCATGCCGAAGACGGTGCGGGAAAAGATATCCCGGCCCACCTTGTCGGTGCCGAACCAATGGGTGGCGTCCGGCGCGACATGCCGCGCGCGGAAATCGACGACTGCGCCGACGTGCTTCGGAAACGGAGTAAGCCACGGCGCAAAGACCGCAAGCACGACGACGGAAACCAGGATCAGCGTGCCGATCACCGCAGCCGGGTTGCGGCTGAAGCGATACCACATCATGTAGCCCGTGCTCAGTGCGCGATCGGAGGCATCAAGCATCTTCATATCGGCCATCAGCGTGCCTCCCTGCGGCGCTGGCGCGGGTCGATGATCGAGATCAGGACATCCACGACCAGGTTCGCAACGATGAAAAACAGGCCGGCGACCAGCACCACGGCGGTCACGGCATTGAGGTCCTTTTGCAGGATGGCGTTCAGCCCATAGGAGGCAAAGCCGCCCCAGGCGAATACCATCTCGATGACGAAGGCATTGCCGATGAGCGAGGCGAATTCGAGCCCCATGATCGTCAGCGGCGCGATCGACGACAGCTTGAGGAGATAGCGGAAGATGATGACTCGCTCCGGCACGCCGAAGCTCTGCAAGGTCAGAACGTGATCCTTGCGCTGGTTCTCCAGCATGGAGGACCGGGTGATACGGGTAATCTGCCCGATGCCGGCCATAGCAAGCGCAAATGCCGGCAGGATGAGATGTTGGAGCGCATCGAGAAACACGTCCAGACGTCCGGCCAGCAGGCTGTCGATCAACAGGAAGCCGGTCGGGCCGACCTGAAAGCTCAGGGAATGATCAAGGCGGCCAATGATCGGCCAGCTCGGCAAACAGCGAGCCGCCAGCAGTTGCAAACTGATCGCAAACAGGAAGCTTGGAATGGTGACGCCGGTCAGCGACAGGATACGGCCGATGTGATCCAACGCGCGATCGCGAAAATGGGCTGTTATCACACCAAGCGGGATAGCCACCACGAACATGAAGATTACGGAAACGAGAACCAATTCGACCGTGGCGGGCACCGTCTCTTCGAGGTCAGTTGTGACTGGGCGCTGCGAGACCAGAGACATGCCGAGGTCGCCACGCAGCGCCTTTCCGACATACTCGGCATATTGCACCGGCAGCGGCTTATCCAAACCCATCTGCACGCGCAGCGCATCGACCTGTTCCTGCGTTGCCGCCGGGCCGAGAGCCATGCGCGCCGGATCGCCCGGCACGACGCGCGCAAGCGCGAAAATCATGATTGAGAGCGCGATCATGACCAGCACGAAAGTGCCGAGCCGCGTCAGGATGGCGACCAATGGATGTTGCTGCATCGACGGGAGGTTCCTTGTTCGCCAGCTAACTGACAGACAACAATCCTCATCTGCGGGCGGCGAACAACCGCTCAAAAGTATAGTTTTTCAGCCTTATGGTATAGGTTATCTATCCATCATCGCTTACAAAGCGACATGGATATGCCGATCCCTCGCCAACGCCTTTGCCATCGCATCACCGGCCAACGAGCCGGCGTCATCTTCCTGCGAGCCCCTGCCGGGGCAGGAAAGACCGTGACGCTTGCTATGGCCGCCGACGCGATGGGCAAACATGTGTGCAACTTTCAGCAACCTCGCCTGAGCGACATCGAGGACGGGTGGCTTTTCTGGGACGTGCCGGTTTCGGCCCGGTCGGCGCGTCTCTCGGCACAATTGCTGGAAAACATGGACGTACTGGTCATTGCCTGCCGTCCCGACCAGCGCATCAGCGGCCTGGCGCGGCTCATTCTTCATCGCGGCTCGGCGACGATCCATGCGGACGAGTTGACCTTCTTGCCGGAGGAATTGAGCGGATTGCCCGTGGAGGAGGCGCGCAGCCTTCTTGAGCATTATGCCGGCTGGCCCGCCTTTCTGCCGTTGACCCGCTCCAAAGCGCCGCGCCTGGCTGTCGATTATTTGCGCGAGAATTTTCTGGCTCATCTTTCACCGGCGCAAACCGCCACACTCTCGATCTGGCTTGAAGCCCCGATGCCAACGGCCAATGCGGATTGGGCCAGCTTGCTGCCGCCTCTCCTCATCCACGAGCCGGACAAGCACATCGAGCTGCGCCAGCTTCTCATCACTGCCGTCACGGAGCGTCTCGCGACGTTCGAGAACACCGTCGCTGTGATCGAGGTCGCGTCCGCCTTCGAGAAAGCCGGGCGGGCACTGGCGGCCATGACCCTGCTTCTCGACCACGGGCACGAGGCACATGCGGCGCAAATTCTGGAACGATCCCGAGGGCTGGAGCTGATTTACAGAAACAGCCTTGATGCATTCCGTGACATCATCATGCGCTTTTCTCACGAAATGATCGCGACCAACGAGATCGTGCTTTTCGCACTCGCGCGCATGCTGTTGAAACTCGGAGAGCTGCAGCGTGTCCGCCATCTGGTCGGCAAACATCTGGGCTCGGACTATCTCGACCCGCTCAAGGTCTTGCTGCGCGGATCGCGATTTTCCTTTGCGGCGCGAACCTTCAGGCTGAACCTCATGATCTCCGAGGACCTCGTGCCGACCGATGCCATGATCACCCGCCTCGGGGAATTCATGGCCGACTACCCCATGGGCGACCACGGCAAATGGGCTGCCTATTATAACGCGCTGCTCGAATTCGAAATCCGCCGCCGAAACTTTCGGGAAGCTGAAGCAGCAGCCGCGCGGGCGCTGATCTATCTCGGCCACATGGGCGGCCAGCCACTGCTTGAATTCTTCATCCACCTGCATCAGGCGGTGTTGCGGTTGATGAGCGGCGATGCGCTGTTCGCAAGGCGCGCCGCAAGAGATGCCCGTCACAAGCTTGAGCAGGTGCCGCACATGGCGGAGGCGGAATTTCGCATGTTACGCCTGATGGAAGCTTGCGTTGCCTATGAAGCAGGCCAGCCGCGCGATCTCCTCCAATTCGTTCAGGACGAATTCGACAATTTCGCCGCCGCCGAAATCTGGCCCAGCCTCATGCAATTTGCCCTTCACTATGCCTCACAGATTCTAGCCGACCATTTCCCGATGGCGATCCGGCCAGGATTTCTCGATGGACTTTGGATTCATCTATCGGAGGGACTGCAGTTCCACGCCATGATGGAAATCCGAACCGCCATCGCCTATCAGAATGCCGATCGCTGGGGCGACGCTGCCGTCACGCTTTCCGCAGTCCGCATGCGGATCGGCCGCAACTGGGTCGAGAGCGCGCATGAGGAGCTGACGCGCCTGACGAGGCGCGACGAAATCTCCTACACAATGGCCTGGCTGCGCGATGCTGTCCGCATTGCGACGCCCCGTCCCTATCTCTCACGTCAGATCGACGCGCTGATCGCCAACCCCAAGGTGACGAACCGCGAGAAGGTCGCGCTGCAACTCTGGCAGAGCTATGCCGCCTACCAGCGCCGCGACAGGGCGGCGACCCGTGCCCACCTCCTGTCCGCACTCGAAGCCTCGACCCGCCTCGGGTGTCACGGCGTGCTCTCCGAAGAGCGCATCTTTCTCTCCCCGCTTTTGAAGAACGAGCGTATTCGCGGCTTCATCGAGACATCATCCGATGTCCGCACCGCACTCTCGCTCTTTGCCGCTTCCGTGAATTCGCCCCAGGCCCGGGCACTACAAGGTGGCCTGTCACAACGCGAGACGCAGATGTTGCAATTGATTGCCAGCGGCATGTCCAATAAGCGCATCGCCAATACGCTCAGCATTTCCGAGGTGACCGTGAAGTTTCACCTCGGAAATCTATTTCGTAAGCTTGGCTGTCGCCGTCGGGCGGAGGCAATCCGTGCCGCGACAGCCCTCGGCTGGCTCTGATCCAACCGGGCAGTCGGTCGGATTTTCGGCAACGTCAAACCAGAGGGGCCTTGTTGGTCTGCTCCTGCAGTGCGCGGCTCGCCCCGCTATCCTCGGCTCCAAGAACAGCGTAGCCGATGCTCGCGAAATGGGAGTTCACCAGCTTGAGATCGCGCAATGTTGCCAGAAACAGACTGCTCGAACCGAGCAGGGCGGAAGAATTGGCGCCGCCAAGACGCGTAAGATGGTCCCTCGCCACCGTGCGCTCCGCTTCGTTGAGATGGCGCTTCGCATCCACCAGCTCCTGGGCCGAGCGCGGATCTTCCGTCGTCAAGGTCGACAGCGCCAGTCGAAGATCGGCTCCGACTTCGGCTTGAATCGTTTGCAAGGCCGCCTGGTCGGCCGGGTTGATCGCACCCTCGGCACGGCGCGTGACCTGTTCGAGGCAGCGTTCGAGAATATCGCCGGCATGCCCGAGATTGACGGCAAACTCGATGACATCGGACAGGCGGCTGGCATCGCGATCGGTAAGCTCCGATGGCTCCAGACGCGCCAGATAGGCCTTGACGGCGCTGTGCAGCATATCGAGCTCCTGCCCAAGCCGAACCGCCTTTGAGGTCGCCTGCTTGTCCAGCTTGGAGAGATCGGCCGGAACCAGACGCAACAACGCATCAACCAGATCGCCCATGCGCAGGATTTCACGCGCAGCGCTGGCAAGCGCCAGGTAAGGGGTCTCCAGCACCGACTTGTCGAGAAAAAGCGGACGCGCGGCCTCTCCAACCGATTTGATCTTTTCGGGACAAAGCTTGATCAGTAGCGATTGCGCCGGCCCCAACAGGCCAAGGCAGACGACTGCCAGAACGACGTTGAAGGCGACGTGGAAGTTCGTGAGCACCGACGCCAGATCGGCTCCACCCTTGTGCAGGAGGTCCGTCAGCGGATGCAGGAACGGCAGCACGGCGATGCAGCCGATCGCACGAAACAGGAGATTGCCGACCGGAACACGGCGGTTGGCGGGATTGGTGCCGCTAGTCTCGAATACGGGCGGCAGCGCACCGCCAAGATTTGCGCCGAGCACCAATGCAAGACCGGTAGTCGGCGACACGACGTCGCCTGCCGCGAGCCCAACGAGCAGCAACATCACGGCAACGCTGGAGTGAGCGGCGAATGTCAGCGCCGCTGCCAACAACACATCGAGCACCGGGTCGCCGGTGATGGCGTCAAGAATGCTGCGCAGCACGGGAGCGGTGCTCACCGGCTGGATTGCCTGCACCAGGCCATGCAGGGCGAGCAGCATCAAGCCAAGACCGATGCAGACACGTCCCAGATGCCGAACGCGCCCCTTCGGGCCGCGCTTGAACGCAACATAACCGGCCAGCAGCAGCAGCGGCGAAATAAACGAAACATCGAAGGAGAGCGCCTTGACGATCAGCGCCGTCCCGACATTCGCGCCCAGCATGACGGCCAGGGCAGGAACGAGAGCGACGGCGCCGCGCGCGGCAAAGGAGGTGACCATCATGACGGTCGCGGTGCTGCTTTGAAGCAGCATCGTGACCCCGGCACCCGCAGCGACCGCGACCAGACGATTGCGCAGGGCGCGGCCAAGCACACGCCTCAGATCCGAACCGAAAGCACGCTCTATGCCGCTCTGCACCATGCGCATGCCCCAAAGGAGAAGCGCAACGTGTCCCATGAGTTCCAGGATAACGAGGCTGCCGGTCATTGCATATATCCGGTTGAAGGTGAGAACGTTCGGAAGCAAGACGCCGGCGGTCGGTCCGCCGGACGTCGTTGGTTGCGTGGCACGGCATGATCGCCATGAGTGGGTTCAGCCCTGGCTGAGCGCCAGCTGGATCACACGCACAAGCACCATGCCAACGGCGACGACAAGATAACCGCGCAGCACGGCCATCCACACTCGCCTGGAAAGCGAGAGCTGGATGGGCTCCAGAGCGGAGAGCGGCGGCATACGCCAAGTGAGCCGCAGCGACCGGTCTTTGACGAGCTGCCGAATTTCGCCACGATCGGCGGATCGACTTTTCAGCATCCCGGTGACAACCAGACCGGCAAGGCCGATTACGGTTCCGCCCGCAAGGATCCAGACTATCTGCTCGCCGGTGATCTCCGGATAGAGAACGGAGGCCGTCAGAATGATTGACAGCATCACCAGCACTGCAATGACAGCACCCGTGAACAGGTTCATCGCCTTGCCATTGACCCAGGGGCCAAGCACGGCCCTATCATTGCACAGCAGCAGCAGAAATACGGTGGCGCTGGGCAACAACACGCCGGCGAGCGTCTGCACGGCAAGCGTAATCAGACCGAGCGGCGAACCAGGAATGAGCACGAGAGCCGCAGCAGCCGCGATCAATCCGCAATAGACCAGATAGAACCCCTTGGCTTCGCTCGCCTTGCGGTGCAGCGAGTGATTGAGGGATAGAACATCGCCGATCGCATAGGCAGTTGCGAGCGATACGGCGGCAGCACCGATGATTGCCGCATCGATCAAAGCAATGGCAAACAATACGCCCATTGTCGGGCTTACATATTTATCCAGCCCTGCGGCAATGCCACCAGCGTCGGTGAAGTTGCCAAATTCAGGCTGCCCCTGAAAGATGGCTGCGCAGAATACGATCATTGCCACAGCGCCGATCATGACCATGACGATACCAAGCCAAAGATCCGCCTTTTCATAGCCGATGAAACGCGGCGTGATGCGCTTGTCGATCACATAGCTCTGCTGGAAAAACAGCTGCCAGGGAGCCACCGTCGTACCAACGATCCCGATGATGAGCAGGAGAATGTCGGACAGCTTGCCTTCAGGCAGGTTGGGGATCGTCAGATCGCGGAGGATCTGATGCGCCGGAACATGCACGGCCAGCACGATCGGCACGAGCAGAAGGCTGCCGAGGCACAGCATCAGCGCGAAGCGCTCGAAACGGCGGAAGCTGCCCGTGCTTGCGGCAATCATGGTCAGCGCCGCAGCGATGGCAACGCCGGCGATTTTCGACACGCCGAGGTAATCGAGCGCCAGGCTGATGCCGATGAATTCGGTGACAATGGTCAGCCCGTTGAGGATGAACAGATCGATGACGCTGAACGCGCCCCAGAATTTGCCGAAGCGCTCGAGAATGAGGCGCGCATGGCCGACGCCCGTGACCGCGCCCAGACGCAGCACCATCTCCTGATTGACATAAAGCACCGGCACGAGCAGCAGCAACGTCCAAAGAAGCGACGTGCCATAGTTTTGTCCGGCCTGAGTATAGGTGGCAAACGCGCCGGCGTCATTGTCACCGACCATGACGATCAGGCCGGGTCCAATAATGGCCAAAAGCGTCATGAGACGTGCCCGCCAGGTGGTGCGGGCGGCAACGTCGCCGTGGTTGATTGTGCCGAGTGCGCCGCGGATGTCGCCGACATGCGCCGTGTCGAGGACAGCCGATGCTGCGCCGTTTGTGTTCAAATTATCCATAGTCTTACTCCCGTGCGACGGATCGCGACGTCTTCATCGATTACCTGGGGGAAGCCGCTGTTGGGCGGCCTAAGCGAGCATCTCCGGCAGCAATCCGGCCGCGCGGCTCAATCCGATGAATCGGTTGAGATGGCGGGCGATTGCTGTTGGAGACGCGACCGGAATACGGACCCGATCCGCGTGTTGATTGGCCAGGCGAATATGCCGGGCCACCATTCAGCGCGATAGCGCGAGAATAGGACGGTCGAGCCGCCGGCCATGGCGGCGAGTTTGAAGATGGTGGTCATAAAACTGACCTCCTCCTGGTTCGACGTTGCTCGAACCCGGGAGGCCAGTGCCGCGGGTCAACGCCGGCGGCGAAGGCCCTCACGGTCACATGGCCTGCCCGGGCGCTGGGTCAGCACGGCGGCAAGGACGTTCGACAAGCGTCGACTGTCGCATTCCGTTTGCTGGCTACTAGATCGCGGGTTCATGTGGTCCTCTGTGACGTTACTCGTCCGGCTATGCCGAACATCCCGGAATGAAAACATTCGGGATATATCGGTGTATACGCCGCCATGAAAAAGGATCAACCAATACCTTGGTATAATAGGCGCCGCTGCCGGGCGGCTTCGACGCCAATGGATGCTCGCCTTATGGCGAAGGATGCTCGGTCGATGGCTCGGCTTGTGCGCTCTTGGGCGGAACATTGCCATTCTGCTCGGCGCGATCACGATGAAGCGCCGCTCGTGCGAGCAGCATGAAGGTGATGGGTGTCGTTACCGTTACGAAGATGCCGATCAGAAGCTCATGGATGACCAGCGAATGCGTCGAGGTCGAGAAGAAAATCATCGACGCCACCATGATCGCGCCGATGCCGCCGCTCGTTCCCAATGTCGGGGCGTGAATTCGCTCGTAGAAGGTTCCCATTTTCAGGAAGCCGATAGCGCCGACGAGGGTTAGAAAAGCGCCGACCACAAGCAGGCCGCCGATGGGAATTGCGGCCCAGAGCGGCACGCTTTCGAATGGGGTGCTCATTCGATCACCTCCCCGCGCATCAGAAATTTCGCAAGCGCAACGGTCGCGACGAAGCCAAGCATGCCGATAACCAGCGCGGCCTCGAAATAGACGACCCGTCCGGTGCTGATCCCGAAGGTCAGCAGCAACAGCATCGCGTTCACATACAGCGTATCGAGCGCTATGATGCGATCCTGGGCGCGAGGTCCGCGAAACATGCGGATCGACGAGATCGCCATGGCAGCCACGATCATCAACTGGGCTGCCGCGACAGATATTTGGATGATCATCGCGCTCATGCGAATATCTCCATCAACAGGCTTTCATAGCGATTGGCGACGGTGTCGCGCCACACCACCTCATTCTCGAGATCAAGCACATGGAGCAACACGGTGTTGTCGTTGGAATCATATTCCAACCAAGCGGAACCCGGCGTGCTGGTGAGGATAACGGCAAGCAGCGCAAGGGAGATCTGGTCCCTCACCCGAAGTTCCAGGGTAACGAAGCCCGGCGTTGTGTTTCGCGTGCGGCCCCGCAGGATGATCCAGGCCACCTGCACGTTCGATTTCAGTACGTCATAGACGACGCGGAAAAACAGCTTGGGCAGCAGATACCACTTTTTGAGCTTCGGCTTTTCGGGACGCAGCGACGCCATGGCCCAGGAGGCAAAGACAGCGACGACGATTCCAAGAAGAAGATGGCCGAGCGTGAAGCCGTTCAACAGGAGCCAGACCAGGATCAAGACAAGGGTCAAGAGCGGATACGGCAGCATCACGAACCTCCCGCCTTGCTCGACACGACTGCCGCCTTGCGGACCGCATCGACATAGATGCCGGGATCGCTGAGCGTGCGAATCGTCGCCTCCATATATTGCATGACCGGGCCTGCCCAGATGGTCAGCGCCAGTGTCAGGGCAAGCAGGCCCATGACCGGCAAGATCTCAATCACGAGCACCCGCGGGACCGTGCCCTCAAGCGAGCTCCAGAATGTGCGTATACCTGCACGCGTCATGGAAATCAGCGCGGCGATGCCCGACAGGATCACCAGCAGGATGAGCGCCCAGACGGAAGCACTTGGCGGCACGCCGATCGCACCCGTGCCCATCATGGCCGAGAGCATTGCAAACTTGGCGACGAAGCCCGAAAGCGGCGGCAGGCCAGCGAGCAGAATCGCGCAGGCGGCAAAGCAAATGCCAAGCATCGCCATGGTGCCGGGCATGGTGACACCCTCGCCTTCCTCCGGTTCCTTCTCCTCGGCATCCCCATAGGCTTCCATGGTGACGGCAAGAACGCTGGCGCCCGCATCCTGTCCGCGCTCGACGAGCTCGATCAGCATGAAGAAGGCACTGATCGTGAGCGTCGAACTGACGAGATACATCAAAGCGCCCGCAGAGATGGAGCCATCATTGATACCGATCACCATCAGCAGGGTTCCCGACGACACCAGCACGGAAAAGCCGGCCAGCCGGCCGAGCGCCTGCGATGCCAGTACCCCGATGATGCCAAAGATCAGCGTCGCCATGCCGCCGTAGAGAAGCATAGTCGAGCCGAATCCGGCCGAGGGACCTTGCGCGAAAAGAAGCATGGTCAGTCGCAGGATGACGTAGATGCCGAGCTTGCTCAGAATGGCGAATATGCCAGCCACGGGTGCCGATGCCGCGCTGTAAGCCGTCGGCAGCCAGAAGCAGAGCGGCCACATGCCGGCCTTGATCAGGAAGGCGATGCCAAGCACCCCGGCGCCTGCCTGCATGAGCATGCGGCGGTCAGCCGTCATTTCAGGAATGCGCACAGCCAGATCCGCCATATTCAGCGTTCCCGCCGTGCCGTAGATCAGGCTGACGCCGATGAGAAAGAGCAGCGCCGCCGCGAGATTGACCGCTATGTAGTGCAGCCCTGCCTTGACGCGAAGCGGCCCCGAGCCATGCAGCAACAGGCCGTAGGAGGCGGCCAGCATCACTTCGAAGAAGACGAAGAGATTGAAGAGATCGCCGGTCAGAAACGCGCCATTGACGCCCATGAGCAGCAATTGGAACATTGTATGGAAATGGGCGCCGACCGCATGCCAGCGCGCAAGCGAGAAGATCAATGCGGCGACAGCGATAATCGACGTCAGCAGAAGCATGAGCGCCGAAAGACTATCGAGCACCAGCACGATGCCGAAAGGCGCACTCCAGTTTCCGAGAAGATAGGCTTGTTCCCGGCCTGCCGATCCGCTTTCGGCGCGAAACAGCATCAACGCAATACCAACGAGCAACAGCGTGGCGGCCAGGCTGACGAGCGCCTTCAACGTGCGGTCGCGCTCATCGATGAACAGAAGAACGGCACCGGCGACCAGCGGCAGCAGGACGGGAGCAATGATGAGGTGGTGCGACCAGCCTGTCATTTCCGGTCGCTCCTTCCGTCGACATGGTCGGTGCCGGTCAACCCGCGCGAGGCAAGCAACACCACCAGGAAGAGCGCGGTGGTCGCAAAGCCGATGACGATCGCCGTCAGCACCAGTGCCTGCGGCACCGGATCGGCCAGCGTCGATGTCGGCACGCTGCTGGACAGCAGCGGCGGCATGTTCGTCTTCACGCCACCGACGCCGAAAATGAAGAGATTGACGGCGTAAGACAGCAGCGAAAGGCCAATAATGACCTGATAGGTGCGCGGACGCAGGATCAGCCAGACACCGCAGGCCGTCATGACGCCGATAGCAACGGACAAGATGAGTTCCATCAATCCCCCTTTGCCTTGTCCGCCTCGATGGCGCGAAGGCGATTGATACGGATCGACTGATGCGCAAGCGCGACAAGGATCAGGACAGTTGAGCCGACGACGAGCAGGAAGACGCCGAGGTCGAAGAGCAGCGCGCTCGCGGCCGGCACTTTCCCGATCAGCGGCACGTCCAGATATTGGAAATGCGAGGTGAGGAAGGGATAGCCAAAGAACCAGGCTCCGGCGCCCGTCGCGGTCGCTACGAGCAGGCCCGCCCCCATCCAGCGCAACGGCAGAATGCGTATGCGATCCTCCGCCCAGCGCGTGCCGCCGGCGAGATATTGCAACAGGAACGCGATCGACAGCGTCAGCCCCGCCGAAAAACCGCCGCCGGGCAGATCGTGCCCGCGCATGAAGATATAGACCGACAAAGTGATCACGAAGGGGAACATCCATTGCATGATCACAGACGGGACGAGCAGATAGTCACGCACGGTATCCCCCGCGGAACGCTCCGGCCGCTCCTCGTCGAACTGGTTCTGGATCTGCTGCTGCTCCGGCATCTCCATACTGTCGGGTGCCGGGCGGAAACGACGCAAGAGCGCATAGACGGTCAGCGCGACGACGCCGAGAACCGCGATCTCCCCCAGGGTATCGAAGCCGCGGAAATCGACCAGAATGACATTGACGACATTCTGACCGCCGCCCTTGGAATAGGCGTTTTCAAGGAAATAATTCGCAATGGCGTCGGGTGCCGGCATGGTCATGACCGCATAGGATATGAAGACCATGCCGATGCCGCAGGCAACCGCGAGCGCAAGGTCGCGAAAGCGACGGAAACGGGCGCGCAACTCCACGGTGTCATCGCCCCCTTCCGTCCGTTTCGGCAGCCAGCGCAAACCAAGCAGGATGAGAACCGTCGTGACGATCTCGACAAGAAGCTGCGTGATCGCGAGGTCCGGCGCAGACAGCCAGACGAAGGTCATGCAGACGATGAGACCGACACCGCCAAGCATGACGAGCGCTGCGAGCCGGTGATATTTGGCGAGGAAAGCGGTGCCGATCGCAAGGCAGATACCGATCGCCCAAACCGATGCGAAGACCGGATCGGCGCCCGAAAAGGCGAAATGGGGCGATTCAAAGCCGGATAGATAGAGCGGGAGCAGGCCAGCCGCAAAGCCGGTCACGACCACCCAGCGAAGCTGTGGCTGCAGGTTGCGCGTGCCGATCCGCTTTTCGGCATTTCTGGCCCAATTCCAGGAAACCTCGACCAGAACGCGCTCGAAGATGCGCTGGCCCTTGAGGCCGCGAAACAGCGGCGGGCCGTCTTCGCATCGCGACAGATAATCCTTGAAAACGAAATAGAACACGGTTCCGCCGACGAGCGCGATAACGCTCATGACGAGCGGCAGATTGAGGCCATGCCAAAGCGAAAGGCTGTATTGCGGCGTATCCGCGTGCAAGACGCTGACGACGGCTGCCTGTAGGAAGGGTGCGACGGAGATAGCCGGCACGATACCGACGATCAGGCACACAATGACAAGCAATTCGATCGGGAAGCGCATCCAGCGCGGCGGCTCATGCGGCTTGGCGATCGGCAGGTCTGTCGGCGCGGGACCGAAGAAAACCGTTTGAATGAAGCGCAGCGAATAGGCGACGCTGAAGGCGCTCGCCAGGGTCGCCACATAGGGCAGGATCCGATCGAGAATGGAATCGGCATGCGTCTCGATGGCTTCCGCGAAAAACATCTCCTTCGACAGGAAGCCGTTCAGCAGGGGAACGCCGGCCATCGCAGCGCTCGCAACGATCGCTAGCGCACCGGTGAACGGAAGGTATCGGAACAAACCGCTCAAGCGGCGCATGTCGCGCGTGCCGGTTTCATGATCGATGATGCCGGCCGCCATGAACAGCGATGCCTTGAAGGTCGCATGGTTCAACATGTGGAAGATGGCAGCGACTGTCGCAAGCGGGCTGCCGAGGCTGAGCAGCGTCGTGATGAGGCCGAGGTGGCTGATCGTCGAATAGGCGAGCAGTCCTTTGAGGTCCTGCTGGAACATCGCAAAATAGGCGCCCAGCAACAGCGTGGTGATTCCTGCCGCGCCGACGATATAGAACCATTCGTCCGTACCCGCCAGAACTGGCCAGAACCGCGCCAACAGGAACACACCGGCCTTTACCAAGGTGGCGGAATGCAAATAGGCGGAGACGGGCGTCGGAGCGGCCATCGCGTTCGGAAGCCAGAAATGGAAGGGGAACTGCGCGCTCTTCGTCAGCGCGCCCAACAGGATCAGCACGAGAGTAGGCGTATAGAGCGGGTGATTGCGGATAAGGTCACCAGACGCCAAAATCTTGTCGAGATCGTAGCTGCCGACGATGCGCCCGAGCAGGATCACGCCGATCAGCAGGCAGAAGCCGCCGATACCGGTGATCGTCAACGCCATGCGCGCTCCATCGCGGGCGGCGGCGCTGTTATGCCAGTAGCTGATCAGCAGGAAGGAGAAAATGCTCGTCAGCTCCCAGAATATCGAGAGCAGGATGACATTGCCCGAGAGCACGATACCGAGCATCGCCCCCATGAAGGCAAGCAGGAAAGAGAAAAAGCGAGGAACGGGATCCTCTTCCGACATATAATATCGGGCATAGACGATGACGAGGAAGCCGATGGCCGTGATGACCACGGAGAAGAGCCAGGAAAAGCCGTCCATTCGCAGGCTGAAATCAAGCCCAAGCTGCGGCAACCACTCGATACTGTACCGGATCAAGCCCCCATCAGCGACCGCTGGGTATGAACTGATCGAGATCAACAGCGCAAGAAACGTTACGGAGCCGGCGATCCAGGCCGGCGTGCGGCGCGACTGTGTGCGCAGCAGACATACGGAGAGAAGACTTCCGATAAACGGCAGAGCCAAAAGTGCTAGAATGAGGATGGGCCCGCTGGTTATCCCAAAACGTTGTTCCTTCGTTCGGCCGGATCACCTCAGCCGCCACAGCGGCGAACACCTCTAGCAAACCGGCTTAATATGTCCTATATGATAGATATTGACCAATATGGGCAGTTTGGCACTGCGCGTCAAGGTAAGATGGCGATGATTTTAACACCAGCGCTCTGTCGAGCGGCCCGAGGCTTTCTCGACTGGACCCAGATGGACCTCGCCGACCGCTCGGGTGTGTCCCGCAGCACGATCCGCGACTATGAAGGCGATCGCCATAGCCTGCACCGGGCAACGGAAGCGCAACTGCGACTGGCCCTCGAAACCGGGGGCATTGTCTTCCTTCGCATCCACGGACACGAGATCGGAATCTGCCTGAAGACTCCTACCACAGATGCTCTCGCCCCGGCACATACGGAAAGCTGCGAAATCCTGTCCATGCTGGGCGACCATGCTCAGACAACACGAAAGACCGGGCAATGACGCTTGTCTTCAAGTGTCAATGATTGGCAGGTCCTCCGAAGTCATGGGCATCCGCAATCGTCTTTCCTGACTTAGGACCCATCGTCCCATCAGCGTCCCGCTCGCGAGAAGGTGAACAGACGAGCCTTCAAATCAGCCATATTTCGACCGATGACCGCCTCCGCGCCGTATCCCCCAGACGACCGGAGAGACCCCTATGTCCGCCACTACCGCCGCCGCAGCCGACACGTCAGCCACCCGATACCGACCATCACAGCGTCTCCTGCATTGGCTCATGGCCATCGTGATCATTTCAGCGCTCATTATCGGTCTCTACTGCTCGTATCTCTCACCGGGCACACCTATGCGCCGCGCGCTTCTCGACGTGCACAAATCACTTGGCATGACGGCGCTCATCCTGATCGCGATCCGCCTGCCGCTCCGGCTCTCACTCGGCGAGCCTGGATATGGGCAGCCGCTCGATACTCTCAACCATTATGCGGCCCGCAGCGCGCACATTCTGCTCTACGCACTAATGATCCTGATGCCGATTGCCGGTTATACGACCTCCGCGGCAGGGGGTCACGACCTGCCCTGGTTCGGTCTTTTCCAATGGCCGAACCTGCTGCCCCTCGACAAGGCACTTGAAAGAACCGCCGCTGAAATCCACGAATACGGTGCCTACTGCCTATATGTCATTGTGAGCGTGCATATTCTCGCAGCGCTCTGGCATCACTTCTTTCGCCGGGACGAGGTGCTCAAGCGTATGCTGTAACGGCCGACGGAGCACCTCCAGGAAAAGTGCGCGGCAATTTTCCGGAATGCGAAAGGAAAAAGACAAGGAGAGCGTTTCCGCGACTCACATAACGCGGAAGCGCTCTGGCCGGAGCCGGCAAATCCGCCGGCGGCTACCGCATGCCGAGACGCGATAAGGTCAGGCGCGACTGTTCGCACAGAGCTTCGTTCAGCCCGCCACGATAGTAGCTGAGGGCTATGACCGCGCCATAGAGCGCCCATCCCTCGGCTCGCAGCCAATCGGCATCATCCACCTCGCAAGTCATGCGAAAGCCATCGCGAGCGGAAGGATCGACCCAGGACCACGCCGCCGCATAATCGGCAGCGGGATCGCCGATGGCGCAAAGACCCCAGTCGATCACCCCGGTCAACCGACCATTCCGGGCTATCAGATTATCGGCCTTGAGATCGCCGTGCAGCCATACAGGCGCTCCCCGATGCGCGGTAGAACAGGCCCGTTGCCATAGATTACGTGCCGCCGGAGCATCGATCTCATCAGCCAGAATGTCGATCGCCGGCAAGGTAACTGAGGACAGAACGTCGAGGACCACCCCGCGACGATGGTTGAGGTCTCCGGCAAGCGGTGCGTCTTTCGTGCCGATCCGATGCAGCGCCTTCAGAAACTCCGCCAGCGCCAGTGCAGCGGCGGTTGGATCGGCGATATTTGCCGGAGAAGCGACCTCCCCCTCCATCCAGTCGAAAATGCCGAAATCGCATTTCAAGCCAAGCTCCGCTCTTCCACGGAAACGCAATCTCGGCACATCGAGCGGCAGACCGGCAAACCGCGGCAACCAATCGAGCTCCTTGTCGATGAGGCGCACGGCGTCTTCGCGACGGGGCAGGCGCAAGAGCAACCCCTCCCCTATGCGATAAATCGCATTGTCTGTGCCCGAGGATGCCAGGCGCCGTATGGGAAGATCCGCCCATTGCGGCGTCTTCTCCGACAGCAGCTGCCGAATAACGTCCTCTCCTGGCGCAATGTCATCGTGCATGCTGAAACCCGTTGCTATTGTCGCTGATGCTGATCGGCGGGCGCCAAATCAAGCTATTTGCCCCTTTACCGCCGTTTCATAACCGGCACCAGTGTTGGAACACCACGCAAAAACGCATCCATTTTGCATCACCTGGCTCATGGGGCTTGACCTTAACGGCACTTGAGGTTGCACGATGCCCCTACACGGGAGGCTATCGGCGATGAGAATACTGCAGGATGTGGACTTGGATCGCATTGCATCGATGTCCCTCGCAATCGATGTCATGGAAACCGCTTTCCGAGCGAAAGCAGCGGGCAACTTGATTGCCCCACCTCGACATCATGTCTCGTTTCCGGACTATGGCGACCTCGTCTTTACGATTGGTGGTGTTCTTGGCCGACAGCCTCTCGCCGGCTTTCGCGCCTATGAAACCTTTAATGGAAAGGAACACTCGCAAATCGTCGCGGTTTGGTCTGCCGATAATGCGCAGCTTAAAGGCATTGTTCTGGGTGAACGATTGGGTCAGATTCGAACCGGAGCCATCGGAGGTCTGGCTATTCGTCACCTCAGTTCCCCCAGTGCCAGAACCGTTGGCGTTTTGGGGAGCGGCCCCCATGCGCGAACGCAACTGCTTGCCGCCGCAGCCGTCAGGAACATATCGACCATTCGCATCTTCAGCCGCGACCGACGAAATCGCGTGGCCTTCGCTGAAAGCATACAGCGCCAGCTGGACCTTAATGTGGAACCGGTTGACAGCGTCGCACAGGCTGTCGCGGATGCCGACATCGTCCTTTGCGCCACGAGCAGCAATATTCCGGTAATCCATGCGTCCGATCTGAAAGCTGGAGCGCACATCAATACCATCGGCCCCAAAACGCTTTCCGGACATGAGATCAGTCTCGACATAGCAGATGTTGCCAGCGTGATCGTCACAGATTCGCTCGATCAGACATGCGCCTACCGCTCTCCCTTTTTTCTCGCCGGATCCCGTAACGAGCATCGTATGCGCGATCTCGCCGATATTGTTGTCCAGGCGATCCCTGGCCGGACATCGCCTGACGACACGACATTGTTCTGCTCGGTTGGCTTGGCGGGAACGGAAGTCATACTCGCATCGGCCATTCTCGACATGCTCTGAGCGTCCGATACCCTCCCGAATGGCACCGTCTTACATCGGCTCACCGACCTCTACGGCATGGCCGTCCGGATCGTAGAAGCGAAAGACGCGCTGCCCCCAATGCTGCCGCTCGATGGGATGGATGAGGGCGAAATTCCCTGCGATTTTTTCGAAAGCCGTATCGATATCGTCGTGTTCGAAATAAAGCAGTATATTTCGACGGCCATAGGGCTCCAGCGTTTCAGTGTTTGCTTTCCAGACAGTCTGTTCGAGTGATTTGCCTTCGTGAATTGCAAAGCCGCTCTCAAAGAGAACGAAACTCCCGAAATCGCTGAGGATTTCAAGGCCCATAATGTCACGATAGAACGCCTTGGAGCACTCGATATCCCTGACGAGAGGGATCGGATTGACGAAACGCATGCAACCTGCCCCACTGACAACGACGGGCCAAGACAAAGCGGCCTTCCAAATGGCGTCGGAAACATGCATTTCCGACCATCTCATCGTTTCTGGATACCGGAGCGATGTCAATTCTCGAAAGATCGCCGCCTTGGCTCGGCCCATTTGGAGGACTACTCGATGACGAATGATGCACGCACCATGATCGTCATGGACGAAGGAAACTCGCGGTTCCAACTGAGGGCCGGAGCGTTGATCCGTTGCAACGACCACCTCCTCATTCATCGCGCCGCCGGCGATCCTTTCTGGGTCCTGCCTGGGGGGCGGGTGGAGTTTCACGAAGCGGGCTCGGAAACGCTCGCGCGGGAAATCGAGGAGGAAATTGGCTGTGGCGCGAGCATCGGGCCACTCCGCTTCGTCATCGAGAACTTCTTCGAACTCGGCGGACGACGGGTTCATGAAATCGGTTTCTATTACGACGCGGAATTGTCGCGTCCACTGGCATTTCATGAGACTGAAATCATCCACCGCGTGAGGGACGGGAATGCCGACCTCGAATTTCGCTGGGCGCGGCCGACGCGAGCGATCTTGGAGCAATTAGATCTGAAGCCTGCTCCCTTGCATGGTCTTATCGAAGCCATGCCCGCCGGAGTTCAACACGTCATCCGCCGAAATGTTGCTGGATGAGAAAACAGACCGCTTTAGAATAGAAGATGCGCTTGACTACGGCTCTGCCGTGCAATCCATTTCGCCGCATTATCCAATGCTCGAAATTTCAGGTCGTTCATGTGATGTCGCGGATTGTCATTCTGGGAAATGCCGGCGGCGGCAAATCCACTCTCGCCCGCAGATTGGCCAAAAGGCATGGCCTTATCCATTTCGAAATCGACAAGTATCTTTGGCAGGAAGGCTGGATCCCGGCTCCCGTCGAGAGTTATTCCGAGCAGCATCGGCAGATCATATCGAGCGACAATTGGATCGTCGACGGGCTTGGGCTTCGCGATTCCATCGCGCCTCGCATAGACCGCGCCACCGATATCATCCTCATCGACATGCCGCTCTGGATGCATTTCTGGCTTGCCGCGGAAAGGCAGATTGCCTGGTCTTCCGGCGAATTGCAGCATACTCCGGGCGGCCTCTCCGCCATGCCGCCGACGCGCGATCTTTTTCAGACCATATGGGACATAGACCAGGACTGGATGCCCGGTATTAGGAGCTTGTGCGACGATGCCGAGAGGGCCGGCAAGACACTGGTCCGCATTCGCAGCGTCGATGAGCTGGATCGGTTGACACCAGCGGCAAAAGACGGTTGCGCGTCATAACACCGTCGGCCAACATGCCGGCGAGTCTGCTATCGAGGCTCGGTTGGAAATGCAGGATCATGCGTTTCGCCAGGAAGAAGGCCAGGAAGAAGGATTGAACGCATGACCAAAATCTTCGACGCTCCGGAAGAATTCGCAACCACGGCCCTTGCCGGCTTTGCGGCGCTTCATCCGCGATTTGTTCGGCTGGTAAAGGGTGGGGTTGTCCGCTCCACATCGGTACCGGAGGGCAAGGTCTCGGTTGTCGTCGGTGGTGGTTCCGGCCACTACCCCGCCTTTGCAGGCTATGTCGGACCGGGTTTTGTCGATGCCGCCGTCGCAGGCGATATCTTCGCCTCCCCCTCGACAGCGGCGGTCGCAAGAGTGTGCCGCAAGGCCCATCACGGTGGCGGCATCCTGCTCAGCTTCGGCAACTATGCGGGCGACGTCTTGAACTTCGGCGTGGCCGCCGAACGTCTGCGTGCCGAAGGCATCGACGTCCGCATCGTCGCGGTGACGGACGATGTCGCCAGTGCGCCTGCCGAAACCATTTCGAAGCGCCGCGGCGTTGCCGGCGATCTCGTGGTTTTCAAGATTGCCGGAGCGGCAGCGGAAGCCGGCCTGCCCCTCGACGAGGTGGAGCGTATCGCGCGGCATGCCAATGCCCGCACCGTATCCTTCGGCGTTGCTTTCGATGGCTGTACCTTGCCCGGTTCCGCAGGCCCTCTCTTCACCGTGCCGAGCGGCAAGATGGCGCTCGGCCTCGGCATCCACGGCGAACCCGGCATCAGCGAAGAAGCGATCGTCAGTGCCGACGAGCTCGCGACGCTGCTCACGGAAAAGCTCCTGCCGGAGCGCCCCAAAGACACGCGGAAGGTCGGCGTCATTCTCAACGGCCTCGGCGCCACGAAATATGAAGAGCTCTTCGTCCTCTGGACGTCCGTTTCGGCCAGACTGCAACAAGCCCACCTGGAAGTCATCGCACCGGAGGCCGGTGAGTTCGTGACCAGCCTGGATATGCAGGGGTGCTCGCTGACCCTGATCTTCCTCGACGACGAGCTGGAGAAATATTGGATAGCGCCATGTGATAGCCCGGTCCTGCGCCGCGGCGCGACGATCCCCACGACACCGGCAACGGACGATCTGGCTGATGAAGACATGCTGGCGACCTATCCTTCCGCCGATGACGAAGGTCAACGCGGCGGCGCCTGCATCGCCCGCATCTTCTCGGAGATTTCACTTTTGCTCCACGAGGCGGAGGAGCAACTGGGCCGGATCGACGCCTACGCGGGCGACGGCGATCACGGACAGGGCATGGCCCGCGGTGTAACGGCGGCTCTGGAAGCAGCCAAGATAGCAAGCGCTGCGGGGGCGGGATCGGCAAGCGTACTGGCTGCGGCCGCCGATGCCTGGGCGGACCGCGCCGGCGGCACATCGGGCGCGATCTGGGGGCTTCTCCTCCGGTCCTGGAGCACCACACTCAGCGACAATGGTCCTATCGATGATCGTGCCGTCGTCACGGGCGCGCGGCAGGCTCTCGATGGCGTGGTACGCCTCGGTGGCGCCAAGATCGGCGACAAGACCCTCGTCGATGCCTTCTCTCCATTCGTCGATACGCTGGAAAGGAGCTTCGCCGAAAGCGGGTCGCTTTCCACCGCCTGGAGGCAAGCAGCCTCGGCGGCAAAACTTGCTGCAGACGCAACGGCGGAATTGCTTCCCAAGCTCGGTCGCGCACGTCCGCTTGCGGAAAAAAGCCTTGGCCATCCGGATCCCGGCGCGGTCTCCTTGGCAATGATTGCGGACCGCGTCGCCTCTCTGCTTCGGTAGCTTAAAGCAAGGCGCGAATGAGCATCGGAACACGGCTTGAGCTCGCTCCTCGCTAGAACGCCGTGCTTCCTTTCAGAAGCACAAAGGTCGCTCTAACTCTTTGAACCGACGCATCAGGCTTTCCGAAAATCGTGTCAGATTTTCGGGCCGATGCTGTAGACGGGCGGCGCGACAGTGACGACAAAAAACCATTCCAAGAGATGCACAATCTTTGAGATGATCTTGTTTGCTTCCGCAAAGGATGAGCCATAGCGTTGCCTCAACCATTGGACGTCCTTGCCCACTCGGCGGTTTCATGAGCATCGGATGCGCGTTGCGCGCTGGCGACAGTCTCATGAACGTCTCGAAAGAGGTGGCAACGGCATTTGAAAAGGAAGACGCCTTTGACCATTCACATCACGCCGGCCGAGACATCGTTGCCGACCCTGGACCTCTCCCGCTTCTATGCCTCCGCGCAAGAGCGGCAGGCTTTCGTCGCCGAACTGCGCAAGGTGCTCCATGATCACGGCTTTTTCTATTTGACCGGCCATGGCGTCGATCCAAAGCTGATCAGCGAGGTGGTGGCGACAGCAAAGCGCTTCTTCTCGCTTCCCCTGGAGAAGAAGCTCGAGATCGAAATGGTGAAGTCGCCGCATTTTCGCGGTTATAATCGCGCCGGTCAGGAACGCACGCGCGGCGAGCAGGATTGGCGCGAGCAGCTCGATATCAACACGGAAGAAGAACCGGCCAAGATTGACCCGGATAGTCCGGCATGGCGGCGCCTGCAGGGACCGAACCAGTGGCCCGAAGCCCTGCCGGAACTCAAGCCATTGTTGCTCGCCTACCAGGCAGAAGTCACGCGGATCGGCATCGACGTGCTGAAAGCAATCGCCGTAGCGCTCGGTCAGCCGGAAAATGTATTTGCCGACATATACCAGCCCCAGCCGTCTCAGCTGTTGAAGATCATCCGCTACCCGGGCCGGGATGTAGCGGAAACCGACCAGGGGGTCGGTGCCCATAAGGACGGCGGCTTCGTCACCGTACTGCTTCAGGATACCACGCCGGGTCTGCGCGTGCGCACGGAAGAAGGCGTATGGATCGACGCGCCGCCGGTTCCGGGTACCTTCGTCATCAACACCGGCGAATTGCTCGAGCTTGCGACGAACGGCTTTGTCCGCGCCGATGTGCATGACGTCGTCGCTCCTCCCGCGGGCGTCGAACGATTTTCGGTAGCCTTCTTCCTCGGCTCTCGCCCGGACGCAACAATTCCCGTCATCGACCTTCCGGAAGATTTGAAGCGCGCCGAACGCGGCATATCGGTCGATCCTCTCAACCCGATCTTCCGCGAAGTCGGCCAGAACCAGCTGAAGAGCCGGCTACGGTCGCATCCGGATGTCGCGCGCGCCCACTATGCTGAACTGCTGGCCTCGGAGTAGGCGATCACAACAAATCAATCGCCACGGCTTCACCTAGCTGGTTCATATCGACCACCTTGTCTGCCCTCCCGATGACGGAGCGCCGGTGTGTAATCGCAAGCACAGTGACATCGCGAGCAAGCGCGCGAATGTGCTCCATGATGTCACGCTCCGTCGCTTCATCCAACGCCGAACTTGCCTCATCGAGAAAGAGGACAGCCGGATTGCCATAAAGAGCGCGCGCGATGGCGACCCGCTGACGCTCGCCTCCGGACAGCTTCAAACCGCGCTCGCCAACCTTCGTCTCGAACCCATCGGACAGTGCGTCGATGAACGGCAGGATCGCGGCCTTTTCGGCTGCAAGCTGCAGACGCTGCTCATCCCGTGGCCGGCCGAGGAGGATATTGTCCGCAAGGCTCTCGTTCAACAGAATGGCATCCTGCGGAACGACCGCAACTGCAGAATACCAGTCTGCCCGGTCGACCGAGGCAAGATCGATCCCGTCGACAAGGATACGCCCTGAATCCGGCTCGATCGACTTCAAAGCCAGCTTGAAAATGGTGGATTTGCCCGAGCCGGTTTCGCCAACGAGGAATGTCATACCCCCGCGCTGGGCCTCGAAGCTGATATCCCTGACGCCACGGCCATTATCATAAGCGTGGCCGATGCGATCGAATACGAGGCGGCCGTTCTGCGTTGCAAAGGACGTCGCCTGCGAGACCTGACGCTCCTCGGGCGCTTGCCACATTCCTGCCAATGGTGCGAGCGTCGAGCGGGACCGGGCCACATCGTCGATCGCATGCGCAATCATCTCGAACGGCATGTTGAGTTGCAATAAAAGTGTATTGAACAGAACGATATCGCCGACTGTCACCTCGCCTGCGCTGTAGCGTGGTAGCAACAACAGGAAGGTTACGGCAAACTGCACCGAAAGCCCGAATCCAAGTATTGCTATGTAACCGACCCGCTGCAGCACATAGCCGCGCCAGGCGTCCCGCACCTCCGCCGCCTTGGTTGCGAAACGCCGCTTCATCCAGTCATGACTGCCGAAGTGGCGTAATGTTTCCATCGCGTTCATGGCATTTCCGACGAAACGCGCATTTTCTTGACCTGCGCTAATCGCCTTGTCCAGGTAAACCCTGGCGCGACGAACAGAAATTACCGTCAACGCAATGGTCATCGCGCCATAGAGTATGACGATGATCATAACCTGCAGATCAATCAGGGCGCCCAGAGTCGTCAGTGTGAGCAGAATTTGCACGACACCGGGTATGAATACGATAAGGCCAAGCTGAACAAGCGTCGTCAACGCGCTGCTTCCGCTCGCACTGGCAGTTTGAATTTCGGTCGGGCTATGCTCGACGAAAAAGGCCGTGGTTTTCTTGAGGATGCGTTCGAAGAAGCGTGTTCGTGCTATGAAGCCAAGGTTTTCCGAACTCATGAACGAAAGATACTGCACCATATGCTGGAGCGCCGCGGCAATGCCGACCAGCACCGCATAGATCATCAACCCCAGTACGACACCACGGACAGCACCGTCTTGCGGCAAGCGATCGATAATTCGCGAAAAAATGTAGGGCGCGGCAACGCTGCTCACGCTTGCGAGAAGCACGACCGCGATGCCGATCAAGAGCATCCAGCGATCGGACTTCCAATAGGCCTGCAGAATTTCGGAAATAGGTTCAAGAACGCTGGTTTTTTCTGCCATCGAAAATACCCTGATCTGTGAAGCGGCGAGTCTAACCTCAAGCATGGATATTGTTTTCCATGCTCCTGCAGAGGCCATTCAGGTGACAAGGCACAACCTATAGGCAACAAAAATGTCTACTACAATACTCATGAAAAACTTACCTGATCGAGCGTTTGCGAATGAGCAAGGTGGCTCCCGGCATTGTTTTGACCTAGAGATTGATGGAGATGGTATCGTTCATCGAATATCATGGGCTCCGCTGCATCAGCATATCGACGATGACATCCTGACCGAAGCAGCCCGTGCGAGGAATCTTCGCGGCTAGCAGGATCTATCTTGAAGCTCCCAATTCGGCCCGCTCGTGCCTTGACAAAACCGAAATGACCGTATTTTAATCACGCTCAAGATATGAGCAAACGCCTTGTCTTCCTGACATGATATCGTTTGCCAAAGGGCAACAGCGCCCCACAACGCCCCGGTTTCCGGGATATGCGTTGTGGGTTTTTTGTTTTGGGGAGGTCTGATGCAGGCCGCTGTGAAGATCGGCATTCTCTATTCGACCACCGGGCCATACGGCTCGCTGGGGCGCGAAGCTCAGCTCGGCGCCGAATTCGCACTTCACGACTATCGCCTCAATGGCGGCCGGAAAGCGGAACTTGTCTTCTTCAATCCGCATGCGGATCTGGCCGCCTATCTCGAAGGCGCGCGCAGCCTCATGCGTGACAGCGGTTGCCGTCATATCGTCGGCACGATCACCTCGGCGGCCCGCAAGGAAGTCATTCCGCTCGTCGAGAAACATGATGGCCTGCTCTGGTACATGTGCCCCTACGAGGGGTTCGAGGCGAATGAAAACGTCATCTACATCGGCGCCTGTCCCAACCAGCATCTCATACCGCTGTTCGAACACCTGATCCCTCGTCACGGACCGCGCCCTTATCTCGTGGGCGCCAACTATGTCTGGGGCTGGGAGATGAACCGGCTCGCTCGCGAGCTGATCGTCAACGCCGGCGGAACGATCCTTGGCGAACGCTACCTGCCGCTTGAGGAAACCGCGGTCGAGCGCATCGTCGCCGATATTGCCGAGAAGCGGCCGAGCTTCATCCTCAACAATCTGATCGGCCCCTCGAGTTATGCCTTCCTGGCAGCGATCGCCGAGCTCGGAAAACGCGATCCAGCGTTCCTGCCAGAAAATTGCCCCGTCGCCAGTTGCGACCTGACGGAATGCGAGCTGACGGATATTGTGGGTGGAGCCGTCGGCCAGCTCTCGGCGCTTTCCTATTTCGACGGCCTGGAAACCAGCGAAAACATCGCCTTCAAGTCCCGCCTCAAGGCATGGCGGCCTGACATCGGCAAGGTCTCCACCATATTCGCAAGCTCCTACACCGCCGTCGCGCTTTGTATTGCCGCGATCGAAGCTTCGGGCAGCGAGGATCCAGTAACGGTGCGACAGGAGGTGGTCTCCCGGTCGTGGCCATCGGTGCTTGGCGACCTCGTGGTCGACCCGACGACGAACCATGCGGCACTTCCCTTCTATCTCGGCCGCATCAATGCGGAACAGGGGTTCGATCTGATCGCCTCGGAAGCGGCCATCCCCGCCGATCCCTATCTGATCACGAGCAGGCAGAAGCCCACTCGGCATCTGCGGGTGGTGCAATCATGAACGGCACACCCAACTTCGCCGGCTGGCATGTCACGCTGCTTGCAGAGGACGACACCAACACCGAAAGGCTAACCCGCCAGCTTGTCGTTCTCGGCATGCGGGTGAACCGCCAATGGAAACCCATCCCGGTCAACGATCTGCCGGATCTGGTCGTCGTCGATGTCGATCGTGGTTGGGACGAGCTGATCCCATGGAGCGGCGACAAGCCGCTGCGGCCCGTCGTTGCCGTGCTCGGTTCGGAAGCGCCCGGCCGTATCGCCTGGGCCATGCGCCAGGGCGCCGGCGCGATCGTTCAGAAGCCGGTGACGGCCTCTGCCGTCTTTCCGGCCCTTGTGCTGGCAGTCTCCATTCATGAGGAGCGCTTGGCCACGGCAAGACGTATCGAGCATCTGGAAGAGCGCCTCAAATTGCGCCCCGTCGTCTTCACCGCAATCGAACGGCTCAAGGCCGAGCGCAAGGTCGATGACGAAGGCGCCTATGCAATCTTGAGAAATTGCGCCATGCGCCGGCGTCTTCCGGTCGAACAAATCGCCGCCTTCTTCCTGGTCGGCTCCGAAACACTCTCCGAGGTCGGCTGATGCGGGTACTCAAGGAACTTTGCCGACAACCCGCAGGGTTGTTCGGCCTCATCATTGTTGTTGCCGTCGTTGCCATGGCGATTGCAGCGCCGTGGCTGGCGCCTTTCGACCCCGATAACCAGATGTTCGACGGCCTGACGCTGGAAGGAGCGCCTATTCCGCCGGGCGGGCAGTTCCTGCTCGGCACCGACACGCTCGGGCGCGACCTGTTTTCGCGGCTGCTGTTCGGCGCAAGGACGTCGCTGATCATTGGCCTCGTCGCCAATGGCGTCGCCGTGACGATCGGCCTGTTCGTCGGCATCATGGCGGGCTATCTGCGCGGCTGGGCCGGCAGTGTGCTGATGCGCTTCACCGACCTGATGATGGCCTTCCCTGCCCTATTGCTCGCCATCGTGCTCGCAGCAATCCTCAAGCCCAGTCTTTGGATCGTCGCCATGGTCATTGCGCTCGTGAACTGGGTGCAGGTGGCTCGCATCGTCTATACCGAAACGCGCGCGCTGGTGGAACGAGACTTCATCATGGCCGAGCGGGCGCTAGGCGCCGGCCATGCCCGCATCGTCGTCCTCCATATATTGCCGCATCTGGTTCCCACAGCCATCGTCTGGGGAACGCTTGGCATTGCAACCACCGTTCTCCTGGAAGCGACGCTGTCCTTCCTCGGCGTCGGGGTGCAGCCACCGCAACCCTCCTGGGGCAATATCATCTTCGAAAGCCAGAGCTATTTCCAGGCGGCCCCTTGGCTCGTCTTCTTCCCCGGCGCGGTCATTCTGCTGACGGCCCTCGCCTTCAACCTCGTCGGTGACGCGCTACGCGACATTCTCGATCCGACCCAGAGAGGCAGGGGCTGATGCTGAACGTTTTTGCCAAGCGCCTCGTTCAATCGGCGCTCATCCTTTTGGGCGTCGCCGCTATCACTTTCATCCTGCTCTACGCGCTGCCTGCCGATCCCGCGCGCATGATCGCCGGCCGCAGCGCCACACCGCAGACGGTAGACAATATCCGGCGCGAGCTCGGTCTCGATCAGCCGCTGCTGGCGCAATTCATGCATTATCTGAACGGCCTGCTGCATGGCGACCTCGGCCGCTCCTATGCTCAAAAAACTGAGGTCATGACCCTCATCGTGGCCCGCCTGCCAGCGACGATCACCTTGATGGCAGCAGGTATCTTCGTGGAAGTGCTGCTTGGCCTGACGCTCGGTATCATCGCAGCGCTCGATCGCGGCGGCCCGACCGACCGGCTCGTCATGGCGTCCGCCTTCGTCGGCGTCTCCGCCCCGCAATTCGTCGTTGCGCTGCTTCTGCTCTATCTCTTCGCGGCCACGCTCGGCTGGTTCCCGATGAGCGGCTATGGCAGCTTTTCCAATATCGTGCTTCCGGCGGCCACGCTTGGCCTTCTCGGCGCCGGTTGGTATGCCCGCATGGTTCGCTCCGCCATGATCGACGTACTGAACCAGGATTTCATCCGCACGGCTCGGGCCAAAGGCCTCTCCGGGCGGCGCATCATCCTGCGTCATGCCCTGCCGAATGCCATCCTGCCGATCATTGCCATGATCGGCATCGATATCGGCCAGTTCATGGGCGGCGTCGTGGTGGTAGAGGCCGTCTACGGCTGGCCGGGCATCGGCCAATTGGCCTGGCAGGCAATCCAGCAAGTGGACATCCCGATCATCATGGGTGTCACGCTCACCTCCGCGCTCGCCATCATTCTCGGCAATCTAGCGGCCGACCTTATCGCGCCGCTTATCGATCCACGCATTCGTTCGCATTGAATCACACCAAGAAGGGGAACTAACCTATGTTCAAAAGCTGGTTACTCAGAACGACGACGGCTGCCGTGCTGGCCTTCATGCCGCTGGCAGGCCACGCAGCCGATCAGCCGACGCAGGGCGGCAGCGTCACCGTCACCTACAAGGACGACATCACCACTCTGGATCCGGCCATCGGCTACGACTGGGTGAACTGGTCGATGATCAAGAGCCTGTTTTCCCGTCTGATGGACTACGAACCAGGCACAGCAAAGCTCGTCCCCTCGCTCGCTGAAAGCTTCACCGTCTCCCCGGACGGCCTGACCTACACCTTCAAGCTGCATAAGGGCGTAAAGTTCTCAAACGGCCGCGAGATCGTCGCCTCCGACGTCAAATATTCGATCGAGCGCGCAGTCAATCCGAAGACGCAGGGACCCGGCGCCGGCTTCTTTGGAGCGATCAAGGGCTATGACGACATGGCCGCAGGCAAGGCCGACAATCTCCCGGGCATCGAAGCCCCCGACGCAGACACGGTCGTCTTTCATCTGAGCCGCCCCGATGCAACCTTCCTGCATGTGCTGGCGATCAACTTCGCCTCCGTCGTGCCGAAGGAAGCCGTAGAAGCCGCAAACGGCGATTTCGGCAAGAAGCCGGTCGGTTCCGGCACCTTCATCCTGAAGGACTGGACCATCGGTCAAAAGCTCATCTTTGAGCGCAACAAGGACTACTTCGCCAAGGGCGTTCCGCATGTCGACAGCTTCACCGTCGAAGTTGGCCAGGAGCCGCTCGTGGCGCTGCTGCGCCTGCAGAAGGGCGAAGTCGATATCGTCGGCGACGGCATTCCGCCGGCAAAATTCCTGGAGATCAAGAATTCCCCCGACGGTGCGAACATGATCGTCGACGGCGAGCAGCTGCATACCGGCTACATCACGCTCAACACCAAGGTGAAGCCGTTCGATAATCTGAAAGTCCGCGAAGCCGTCAACATGGCCGTCAACAAGGATCGCATCACGCGCATCCTGAACGGCCGCGCGACACCGGCAAACCAGATCCTGCCGCCGTTGATGCCGGGATACGACAAGTCGTTCCAGGGCTTTGCCTATGACGCGAAGAAGGCCAAGGCTCTTCTCGCTGAGGCCGGCTTTCCCGATGGCTTCTCGACCGTGCTCTACTCGACCAACACCGACCCGCAGCCGCGCATTGCCCAGTCGATCCAGCAGGATCTGGCGGCAATCGGCATCAAGGCTGAGGTCCGCGCGCTTGCACAGGCCAACGTCATCTCCGCCGGTGGAACGGAAGGTGAAGCGCCGATGATCTGGTCGGGCGGGATGGCCTGGATCGCCGACTTCCCGGATCCGTCCAACTTCTATGGCCCGATCCTCGGTTGCTCCGGTGCCGTTCCGGGTGGCTGGAACTGGTCGTGGTATTGCAACAAGGCTCTCGACGAGCGCGCCGTAGCCGCCGACGCCATGTCGGACCCGGCCAAGGTCGCGGAGCGTCAGGCCGCCTGGGGCAAGATCTTCACCGACATCATGGCCGATGCCCCCTGGGTGCCCGTGATCAACGAGCGCCGCGTAGTCGCGAAGTCGCTGCGGATGGGCGGCTCGGGCAACATCTATGTCGATCCGACCCGCGTGATCAACTACGACGCGATCTTCGTGAAGCAATAAGCCCAGACCACCAATCCACCTCCCTCGCCGCGCGAGGGAGGTGGGCCAAATGCCAGCGGAATTGAACTCGGAGACCATCATGTGCATCGCCTGCACCCACACCATTCATCGCGCGCAGCATCATTTCGGCTGGAACAGGGACTTTCCGCCGGCGCTGACGGCAAAACCTGGCGAAACCATCCTGTTCGAATGCATGGATTCATCAGGCGGCCAGATGGGCGCCGATGCGACGCTGGAGACGCTCGTCAATCTGGATTTCGCCAAGATCAACCCCGTCTCCGGTCCCGTCTATGTGGAAGGCGCAAAGCCCGGCGACGCCCTCAAAGTCACCATTCGCAAATTCCACCCGATCGGCCACGGCTGGACGGCAAATATTCCGGGCTTCGGCCTTCTCGCCGACCACTTCAAGGACCCGGCACTGCATGTCTGGAAGTATGACAGCCTCACCATGGCGCCTTCAGCATTCGGCCCGGGCGGCCGTGTGCCCCTGAAGCCATTTACCGGCACGATCGGCGTTGCGCCGGCGGAACCCGGCCTCCACTCCGTTCTTCCGCCCCGTCGCGTCGGCGGCAACCTGGACATCCGTGATCTGACTGCGGGCGTCACGCTCTATCTGCCGATCGAAACGGAAGGCGCGCTTTTCTCTGTCGGCGACACACACGCGGCGCAGGGAGACGGCGAAGTTTGCGGCACGGCCATCGAAAGCCAGATGAATGTCGAATTGACACTCGATCTGGTTAAGGGCGCCAACCTTCAGAGCCCGCGCTTTACGACCACCGAACCTGTCACGCGACATCTCGACGGCGCCGGTTACGAAGTCACCACAGGCATCGGCCCGGATCTGATGACGGGGGCAAAGGAAGCCGTGATGCGCATGATCGACCTGCTTGCGGCCGAGCATGGCCTTAATCCGGTCGATGCTTACATGCTCTGCTCGGTTTGCGGAGATCTGAGGATCAGCGAAATCGTCGATATGCCCAACTGGGTCGTTTCCTTCTATTTCCCAAGGATTGTCTTCGCGTGAACAATCAAAGCGCCCGTTCAGCGGTTCTTTCCGTCCGCAACCTGAGCGTCGATGCGAGAACGCCGGAAGGGTTGAAGCGCATTCTCGATGATGTGAGCTTCGACCTCGAGCCCGGCAGGACGCTTTGCCTTGCAGGCGAGTCCGGATCCGGGAAATCGGTGACGTCTCTCTCGATCATGGGCTTGCTGCCCAAGGCTTCGCTGAAGGTCGCATCGGGCGAGATCCTGCTGGAGGGGCGCAATATCCTCGGCATCCCGAGCCGCGCCCTTCGCCAGATCCGTGGCGGCGAAGTGGCGATGATCTTCCAGGAACCGATGACCTCGCTCAATCCGGTCATGACGATCGGGGCACAGCTCATCGAGGCCATCCGCGAACATCAGGCTGACACTGCAGGCGATGCCGCACAGATCGCAAAGTCGATGTTGGACGCCGTCCATATCAACGACGCGGCCAAGCGCCTGACGCAATATCCCTACGAGCTTTCCGGTGGCATGCGCCAGCGCGTCATGATTGCCATGGCCCTGTCATGCCGTCCGAAAGTGCTGATCGCCGACGAGCCGACCACGGCGCTCGATGTGACCGTGCAAGCGCAAATCCTGACGCTGATGCGCGAGCTTCGCGACGAATTCAACACATCTATCCTGCTGATTACCCATGACATGGGCGTCGTCGCCGAGATGGCCGATCGTGTCGCGATCATGCAGCATGGCCGCATCGTGGAACAGGGCGATGCGCTTGATGTCTTCGGCAAACCCAGCCAGGCCTATACGCGCGAACTGCTGGCTGCCGTCCCGCGCCTGGGCACGCATGCCGGTACGGACGCGCCACCGCGCATTTCGAGTGCTCCCGCCATGGCTGCGCCCGCTGCGCCAATCGTCGAGGTCAAGAAACTGAGCGTGACCTATGGTGGCAAGGCGGGATTGTTTGGCAAGGGGAAAGCCAGCGCCCCCACGGTCAATGACGTATCCTTCTCGATCCAGGCCGGTCAGACGCTAGGGCTGGTGGGTGAGAGCGGATCGGGCAAATCAACGACCGGCAAGGCTATTCTCAATCTCATCGGTTTTACCGGCAGCGTGAAAATCTGGGGACGGGAGGTTCATGGGCTTTCCGCCACGAAGATGCAGCCGGTGCGCCGCGCGGCGCAGATGATCTTTCAGGATCCCTACGCCTCGCTCGATCCCCGCATGAGCGTGGGTTCAGCGATCGCCGAGCCGCTCGTCATACACAATGTCGGGAATGCATCCGAGCGCAAGGATCGCGTCTCGGCGCTGTTGAAACGCGTCGGGCTGACACCGGACGCCGCAGGCCGCTATCCGCACGAATTCTCTGGTGGCCAACGTCAGCGCATCTGCATTGCGCGGGCGCTGGCGCTCGAACCGAAGCTGATCGTTGCCGACGAAAGCGTGGCGGCACTCGACGTTTCAGTACGCGCACGCGTTCTTGACCTCATGCTCGAGCTGCAGGAGCAGATGGGGCTCGCCTATCTCTTCATTTCGCATGACATGGCCGTCATCGAGAAGATGTCGCATCACGTCGCCGTCATGCGCGGCGGTCGCATTGTGGAGATGGGCACGCGCCGGCAGGTATTCGAAAATCCGAGCGACGATTACACGCGAAACCTGATGGCTGCCGTTCCGATACCGGATCCGGCTCACTATCGGCAGGCACGCCAGGGATCGCGGCAAGCAATCCAATCATAGCAAGACGAGAAACGCCTGCCTCATCGCCGGCGTCCTCCTTCAAGGCAAAATCGAATCCGACGCGACTAGAGCCGTTTGTCTAAGCAATTCCGGAAGGAAACCGCCGCGCACTTTTCCTGGAATTGCTCTATCTCGGCCTGGCCGAAAACCTCGAGATCAATGCTGGTTATCGGGAACGATAACGCGCATGCCGTCGGTGGCAGCGCTCATCAGGAGTTGACAGCTGAGGCGGCTATTTGGCTTCGGCTCCATCACGAATTCGATCATATCAGCCTCTTCCTGTGAAGGCGGAGGCAGGAGGTCGAGATGAGCCTCGTCGATATAGCAATGACAGGTGCCGCAGGCCAAGGCTCCGCCGCATTGCGCGACGATACCATCGATACCGCTTCTGACGGCGACGGCCATCAGCGTCTCGCCATCACTAGCATTCACGCGCGTCTCCCGACCGGCGGAATCGACGAACACGACTTCACTCATTGCATTCTCCATGCTTTCGACGGAGCACATCTTCGCTTTTCTCCAATTGGCGAAGTCGCTCTATCCTATTGTTTCCTTGGAGCGCCGTGCTTCCTTTCGGAAGCACAAAGGACGCTCCAACTTTTTGAATCTACGCATCAGGCTTTCCGAAAATCGTGTCATATTTTCGGGCCGATGCTGTAGGCATTCCGGGCGGAAAACCGCTGCGCATCCGGTTCAAGCGGGAACAAGGCGGATGTTGAGGCGCTGCGGCCCGCGAACCGATAACCCGCGCTTGTAGGCAGGGCGCTCGTCCAGCAACTCGATGGAACGGGTCCGCTGCAGCAGCGTCGAGAAGATGATCTCCATGTCCAGCCGCGCAAGATGATTGCCGAGACAGAAATGTGCACCACCGCCGAACGCCACATGCCGGTTGGGCGTGCGCTCTATATTGAAGAGGTCGGGCGATTCGAACTGCTCAGGATCGCGGTTGGCCGCACCGTAGAGCAAGCCGACCTTGGTGCCCTTCGGCAGGTTCTTTCCTGCAATGACCTTTTCTTCGGTCAAATAGCGATGGAAGAATGGCAGCGGCGATTCGAACCGGAACATTTCCTGAATCGCGGTCGGCATGGCGGCCGGCGTCTCTTTGAGCTTCGCCAATGCGTCGGGATACTGCAAAAGCGCATGCATTCCGCTGCCGAGCACGTCGATCGTCGAGCCGTGACCCGCCATCAGGATCAGCATGCAGGTGGAGACCAGTTCGTCCTCCGTCATCTCGCCGCTTGTGTAAGCCTGCGTCAGCCGACAGAGGAGGTCTTCGCGCGGATTGCGCACGCGATCGGCGATGAGTTCCTTGAGCAGTTCGTAGAACTCGGTCGTTGCACGCTCGGCAATCGCCTTGCGCTCTTCGCTGCGGTCGACATCGAAATATTGCACGACCTGCTCGGACCATTTGCGCAACTGTCCGGCATATTCATCCGGCACGCCCAGCACCGAGCCGATAATATGGCCGGGGACCTCGGAGGCGAGATCCTCGACGAAGTCGATCGTTCCCGCCTCGAGCAATCTGTCGAGCAGCTTGTCGACGAAATCCTGGATCATGCCGCGCTGACGCGCAACGAGGGCAGGCGTGAACTCGCGAAAGACCTTGCGGCGCAGACGGTCGTGCGTTTCGCCATCTGAATCGAGCAGGCTGAACTGCACGAAGCGCGAATGGTTCGGCATATCATGCCAGTTCAGACGCACCTTCTCCTCTTCGATCTCCTTGGGCGACAGGAAATATTCCATGGAGCGGACAAGCGTCTTGTCGGCAGCCGCAGCGGCCACATCCTGATAGCGTGACAGCAGCCATATATCGAAATGCTCGTAATAGACCGGGCCGGGATAGGCGCGCAGCTCGCTATAAGATGCATAGGGATTGTCTGCGAATGCCTGCGAAAGCGGATCAAATGCGGGGGACGCCGTTACCACCTGGACCTCCTCTATTCCGGTCGATCCTCACAGAATACCTGCCTGCGCGACGGAAAGACATGGATGCGAGCCGCAGCGATATGGATAAAACTCTCATCCTCCGATATGATCCGTGGATCATGACCGACGAACCAACCTCGGCAAAACCGGATGTCCTCGACGAAGTCTTCTTTCAGACGCCGGGGCGGCTGTCGCGTGCCCTGCCCTATTCCCTTCTCGCCGCCGGGCGCCGGGTCTGTGCGCCTTCGGAAACACCCATCGCCCATCGTTTCAATCAGCACACGCTGATCCTTACTCTCAGCGGCAAAGGCATGCTGGATATCGCCGGGCAATCGAGCTACCTGCAAGCGGGAACGGTGGCCTGGCTCGACTCCTCGATGCTGTATTCACATGGCTGCGAGCCTCGCTCTTCCCACTGGTCGTATCTGTGGCTCGGCTTCGTCGGGCACGGGCTGGACACGCTGTTCGACAATCTCGGCGTAGGTGCCAATCCCGTCTTTGAGACAGCCCAGCAGCACGATCTGCGACCATTGTTCGAAAGCATTCTCCGCGAGGTGGAGACCGGCAGCTTTCTGGCCGAAAGCCGATGCTTTGCCTTGCTTGCCCAACTCGTCTCAATTCTGGTGTCCGAGCGAGCGGACGGGGACGATCTCAGCAGCGCGGTGCAGAGGTTGCAGCGGGTGGTGGAAACCGTGCGAGCCAACCTCTCGCACGCCTGGAGCGTGGCGGACCTCGCGGCCGCCGCCAATTTGAGCCAGGCACAGCTCTTTCGCCGCTTCCGGCAGAGAATGGGGACGACGCCGCTCGATTGGCTGCGCCACGAGCGTGTGAGTGCCGCAAAGCGGCTCCTTGTCGTAACCGATGAGAAGATCGGGGCCATTGCCACCAAATGCGGCTATCCCGACCCCTTTCACTTCGCGCGCGACTTCAAGAAGCTGGCTGGCGTGACGCCCAGCGAATTCAGACAGCAGGGGCACAGCGCAAGGCGGCATGCCTCTTGATAGTTCACCAAACACCGCCAACGAGCATGACCACGGATCAGCCGGCTCACGCCAATCCCCTCAATTATATGGGAGCATTGGGCCCGCCGTATGTTGCGATCTTGCTCGAAGCCTGTGCCAGATATCCTTCCGGAGGATCGAAGAATGACCACTGAACAAAGCGTATTGCGCATTTCCATCATCATAACGTTCGTTCTTGCGGCCGCAGGCATCGTCTTTGGGGTTTTGTCCGGTTCCTATGCCATCGTTTTCGACGGCGTCTATGCCCTGACGGATGCGATCATGACGATCGTCGCATTGATCGTCTCCAATCTGATTATTACTGCCGCAAGCAATAGCGCGAACACCGGCAGGTTCATCAAGCATTTCACCATGGGTTTCTGGCATCTGGAGCCCATGGTTCTCGGCCTTAACGGCATCCTGCTGACCGGCGCGGCGATCTATGCGCTGATCAATGCGATCGGCAGTATCATGGCGGGCGGCAGGCACCTCTCCTTCGATCACGCCATCATCTATGCGGTGCTGACGATGATCATCGCCTTCTTCATGGCCGCCTACGCCAGACGGGCCAACGTGGCACTCAAATCCAACTTCATTGCGCTGGATGCGAAAGCCTGGGTCATGACCGGCAGCCTCAGCGGAGCCCTGCTCCTTGCCTTCATATTCGGCTTTTCCATTCAGGGCACCACGCTCGAATGGATGTCGCCCTATGTCGACCCGCTGGCGCTGGCCATTGTTTGCCTCGTGGTTATTCCGATGCCGCTCGGAACGATCAAACAGGCCTTTGCCGACATCCTGCTCGTGACGCCGGTCGCGTTGCGGGAGCATGTCGATCGCGTCGCCGCCGACGTTGTGCGCCGCTACAATTTCGAATCCTATCGCTCCTATGTCGCCCGCGTCGGCCGCGGCAAGCAAATCGAGCTTTACTTCATCGTCCCGAAGGATGAGCCCGCAAAGAAACTGGAGGAATGGGATCGCATCCGCGACGAGATTGGCGAAGCAATCGGCGACGAAAGCCCGGACCGTTGGCTGACGATCGCGTTCACTACCGATCTCGAATGGGCGGAATGATGCAAGCGATCACCTCCAGGGCGCATCCTGTCGGGGTACGACCTATGCTTTTGGCGACAGGCAGGTCAGGCAATAAGAATCCGATCGAAGAGCAAGGACAATTTTTCGCAGATTGCTCCGGCATCGCCGTTGCCGGCAACGATGGCATCATCGACGACACCGTGCATGCCGTCATAAATAGCGATGGCTGCCGCACGCACATCCGGCAATGACCAGGCGCCTGCTTTCGCTCCTTCAGCCAGAAGAGCCGAAAGCTGGGCGATGACGATCTCCTTTTCCTTCGAGTTCCGGCTGCTATGGCGGAACTCGTGGAAGACCACATCGTGAAGCTCATAATTGGCGATATAGGCTTCCACTGTGCCGCGAAGCCATGTCGCAAAACAAGCCCGGTGATCGTCGCCCGGACATTCCGCCAGAGCGGCAGCGACCTTGTTCGTGAAGTCTCGCGAAAAGCGCTCGCGCAGAGCGAGGATGACATCCTCCTTGGTCGCGAAATAATGGTAGAATGTACCTTTGCCGACACCCGCGAGCTCCACGATATCGTTGACCGTCGTTGCCTCGATGCCTTTGGCGATAAAAAGGTCTGCCGCCGCCGTCATCAGATCGTCGATGCGCACTTCCGCCGGAAGCATCAATCGTTTCCGCGGCCGTGGAGTTTGTCCAATTCTCGCGGATCGCGGCCCGATTGCCATTTCTACCGTCCTTCCCTTGTTTCGCTGGTGAGTCGAGTGATGACACATCCATTGCACCTTTGGAAGACTGACGCCTATTGACCGACGGTCGGTCTAATTGCATTAATACATTTATATCATCTATGTAGGCTCTGATAAAATGACGTTAAATCGCAGATCCATTGCCGCCGCTGCCGTCTATCTCGGCACATTCATGGCTTCGCTTGCAATCAGCATCGTCAGCGTCGCGCTGCCCGCAATTCAATCCGATCTCGGCACCAGCCTTTCAGGCCTGCAATGGGTCGTAGGCACCTATACGCTGTGCCTCTCGGCCTTCATGCTGTCTGCAGGTCCCTTGGCGGATCGCTATGGCCGCAAGCGGATTTGGCTTGTCGGCGTGGCGCTGTTTACAGTCGGTTCGGCCATCTGCGCATCGGCGCATAGCCTGCAGGTGCTGATTGCAGGATGCGCGCTACAGGGCGTTGCAGGCGCCCTGGTGATTCCCGGCGCGCTGTCGATATTGACGCAGGCCTTTCCGGACCCCGCCGAGCGTGCTCATGTTATCGGCGGCTGGTCGTCATTCAGCGCGGTCTCTCTCATCCTCGGGCCGATGCTCGGTGGCCTTCTGGTCGATCACGCCGGCTGGGCCAGCATCTTCCTGGTCAATCTACCCATCGGCTTGGTAACAATCGTACTCGGCCTCTGGGGCATCGAGGAAAGCGCCAATCCCGACCATGCCGCGCTCGATCCCGCTGGCCAGTTCCTGAGCATCATCTTTCTTGGATCCCTGACCTTCTCATTGATCAATGCGGGTCACGCCGGCTGGAATGCGCGTGAAACGATTTTCACATTCCTTGCTTCGGCGATCGCTCTCGTCCTCTTCATCGTCGTGGAACTGCGTGCGTCGCGTCCGGTTTTTCCGGTCGATCTCTTCCGCCAAGCACCATTCGCATCGGCCAATTTCGCGTCGCTCGTGCTTGGCTTTTCCGGTTACACCAGCCTTTTTCTGTTCTCGCTCTTCCTTCAACAGGGACAGGGCTGGACGGCGACGGACGCTGGCTGGCGCATGGCCCCGGTCTTCGCTGCCATGCTGATTGCCTCTTCCGTCTTCGGTAAGTTGACGCGACGCTTCGGAATGAACCGGCTCATGATCGCCGGCTATATCACCCTTGGTGGATCGATGCTGGCCATGACCTCATTCACGCCAATGACCCCCTATTGGGTCGTCGCGCCGGCATTTGCCTTGCTCGGCATCGCCTTGGGAGTAGCCGTCCCGGCGACCGGTGCCGCCGCGATGGGCAGTGCTCCGCGTGAGCGAACCGGCGCCGCCTCGGCAACGATGAACGCCCTGCGTCAGGGGGGCATGACCATTGGCATCGCCCTTCTGGGCACGATCATGAGTGCCCGTGCATCCGCATCTCTGGAAGGTGCATTGATCCGTTCGGGCAGCGATCACGCAGCCACTCTCGCCGCCACGGCCGTTCAACGGCACGAGATGCCTGCCGGTCTTTCCATCGCGCCCGAAACCTTCCAGAGCCTGTTGAAAGACGCCTCCACGCACGGCTTTGCTTCGGCAGCTGGGGTTGCGGGCGCGCTTGGCCTTGTCGCAACGCTGGTTCTCGCCGCTTCCGTATATCGCACGACACGCCGACGCGTTGCAGTGTCGCGATGAAAGACATGAGCGCGTCGGCGCTATGCGCTTTCGGTGTCGGCACCGGGCGCGTCCGCAGGTCTCGCCGCCTTCGACCGTCCCAAGCGGCGCGCGAGACCTTGTGCATAGGCCGTGAGCGGTTTTTCGACGAACCTGCAGAGCGCAAGAGCGAATATCGCTGCGGCGATAGTGCCGCAAAAGACGAAGAGGCCGAGCGGAAGCTGATCTCCGACGAGTTTCTCCCAGACCGCGCGCAATGGCCGCAAGATGAAAGGGTGAGACAGGTAGAGGCTGTAGGATGCGTCACCGAGCGCGACGCCCCATAACACGATCTTCCCGGACGGCGGGGCGGGACCGATCGCGGCGGCGAGGACGAACAGGGCGGCCGGCAATCCGCTTCGCAGGAATTGCGGCAGGTTTCCATCGTCCCAGCCGGTGGAAAATCGCACGAAGCCGAGAAGACCAATCGCCATCAAGCCTAGAGCCGGCCAGATGCCGATCCGCAGGCCGCTACGAAAGATCAACGCAACATAAACGCCGAACAGGAATTCCAGAATGATGGGGTTCGTCCAGAAAGCCAGTTGCACCTGCTGTGCAGAAACCAGATTGCCAATGAGTGCCAACCCCGCCATCAGCACCGAGAGCCAGAAGATTCCAAGCCGGAGCGGCAACATGAGCGCAAGCCCGAAGAATACGTAGAACAACATCTCGTAGTTCAACGTCCAACCAAGGGCGAGCACAGGTCTGATCTCATCAATCCCACGGCCGGAAGGAATGAAGAAATAGGATGCCAATATATGCGAGACATTGCCGATCGGCACGTTGAGCAACGACGGCGCAATAGCGGCACCGAGCAACAGCACGCTGGTCAACAACCAGTAAAGTGGAACCACCCGCGCGCACCGCCGCAAGAAGAACTTTAACGGGGCACCGCTTTTGCCGAACTCGGCAGCGGCGGTATGGGTCATGATGAAACCCGATAGCACGAAGAATATGTCCACCCCGAAGCCGAGGTTCCAATTGATGGCGCCGTCAATCGGCAGGCGACCCGCCGTATCGGACAGGCTTGCGGTCTCATGCATAGCATGAGCAACCACGACAGAAGAGGCGGCCAGCGCACGCAGGACCTGGAGATTGGAAATCACGCGGGAAGGATTGCCGGATTCGGTGCCGGCGGCGCGACTACCAGGTATTTTTCGAGAAGGCTCCACCAGAAATCCCAGTATTTACTCCCTTGGATCTCTATTCCGTACCTCACACGATATAACAACTGGTCGCCGTGCGTATAAATCGGCGGCTTTGCTTGAAAGTATGGTTATTCTTCCGTTAAGCACAGTCGAATGCTGCGCAAACAAGCTATCGGCGGGAGAATTCCCCGAACCTTTTGGCCAACGGACGGAATGCGATTCAGCTCACCTCGCCGCGTGCGAGCACATCCAGAAGCTGGCTGGTATTGTCGATGGAAAACTGCACACGTTCCCCCGGCCATATGGATTCGGAATAGGAAATCGGCGTGCCCTTGAGGTCCACGTCCACCTTCCTAAGCGCGACCACCGGCTGCGACGCAGATTGATTTAGTTGCTTTGCTTCCTCACTCGTCGGCAAGCGCACGATGATATCCGTGCGCAGGCGGATATAATCGGGGATGCCGTACTCAGCCAGAATAAGCGTCACGCTTCGTCCGCTGCGCCGCGCCTCATCGAAACCGGGAAAACGGCGTACCGGAAAATAGGCGTGCGAATAGTTTATCGGCTCTTCATCGGCAAAACCGCGTCTGACGATATGATAGACCGGCTCGCCGTGGGGAAGCCGCAAGGCCTCCGCAATCAGTTCCGAGGCGGGAACCACCTCCTCATGGATCGCTTGCCCAAGCGGCTCCCTGCCCTGATCGAGCAGATTCTGGGAAAACCGCGTGCGCTCGGACAGGCGGTAGTCGAGGCGGCTGTCTCTTACGAAAGTTCCACGGCCCTGCTCCACCAACACGAGCCCGCGACTCTCCAGCCGTGAAATCGCCCGCCGGATCGTGTGGCGGCCGACACCGAAGCGTTCCATCAGATCCGCCTCGGTGGGAAGCTGCGCCTTGGGTGACAAGCGGCCGGTCAGAATATCCTCGGCGATATCGCTCTCGACCTGTTGCCATTGCCCATGCAGCAGTTTTTTTTCCATGCGCGCCCATCCGAATTCTATGATGTCATTCGAATGTCATATATCGGCTCCAGCATTGATTTTCAATCGCTGTCCGGCGATCGATATCCGGAATAGGATTATAAAAGCCGAATTTCCCTCTCATATTTTATAGTTACGCCACGGGATCTTCACATGAGTGTCACCCACTGCCACTAGATGAATATTCGGATGTTTTATTAATCATTCGAATATTGAGGATATAATGGTAGCGCTTAATCGTCGGCAATTCATCGCGGGTACGACCGCAGTCATCGGCACATCCATCGCAATGGCCGGCAAGGCGCGGTCAGCCGACGCCGCGATCGAAATATCGAGCACATGGGGCGCCGACAAGCCCTTCCAGAAAGTCGTCGACGCATTCAATGCAAAGAATCTCGGCGTAACCGTCACCAACCGGTTCGACGGCGACTATGAAGCCGTCACCGCCAAGGCGGTCGCCAGCGTCGCGGCCGGTCGCCCGCCAGCCATGATGATCACCGGTTGGAAGTTCGGCTATTTCGCCAAGCGCACGCTCGGCGCACGCGATCTGCGCGAGATCAATGCTGCGAAGGCAGAGGCGATCCTCGCCAATTTTCGTCCGTCCGTGTTGCCGCTGGTCACAATCGACGGCGCAGTTATCGGCCTGCCCTGGGCCATGTCGACGCCGATCACCTATATCAACAGCGAGATGTGGAAGGCAGCTGGCCTCGATCCAAACCTGCCGGAAACGCCGGATACAAAGTGGCTCTACGAGAGCGCACGCAAGCTCGATGCGGCCCTGAAAGGAAAGCACCCGACCTACCGTTCACCGATTTCGCTGTCCAACAACGAATGGACGAGCCAGTCCTTCATCCAGAACGCCGGCGGCTTCATCATCAATCCCGATGGCAAGCTTGCTCTGAACAGCCCGGAAGCAATTGCCGGCATGAGCGAATACTGCGCTCCCGCCCATGAGGGCCTTTGGCTGCCCGTCAGCGACAAGGAGCAGGTGGCTGCCTTCCAGTCGGGGGCGCTGGCCATCTGCACGACGAGCTCGACATCGGCCATCACCTTCCCGTTCGGAGCTGCGAAGGCCGTCACGACGAAGTTCCCCGGCCTCCCCGGACACCCACGCAAGATGAACAGCGGCGGTAATTTCCTTGCCGTCTACACGCGCAACAAGGAGCAGGCGGAAGCTTCGCTCGCCTTCCTCGAATTCTGCGCTTCGAAGGAAGGGCAGGCGCTGTGGTCTCAGACCGGCTATCTCAACACGTCCCAGCACGACATTCCGCTGATCAACGAGTTCATGAAGCCCGCAGCCGCGCAACTGGCGGACGGTTTGACCGCAGAAACGATCTGGCCGGGCAAGCGCGGTCTCGAAGGTCAGGCCGTATGGCGCAAATGGGTTTCGCGCATGCTGCTCAAGGAAACGACGGTTGCCGACGGCATCAAGGGCGCTCATGACGAGCTCGCAGGACTGATTTCTGCATAGGCCTCGTATCATGCCATTTCGTTTCAAATCGCTGGCCCCCTATTTGTTCGTGGGGCCGGCCGTGCTTGCCGTGGCGATATTTCTCTACGGTCCGCTCGTAGCCTCGATGTTGCTATCGGTGGTCGACTGGAATCTGCTGTCGGCAGATATTCGCTTTGTCGGCGCCGATAACTACGCATCGATTTTCGACAATCCCGATTTCCGCATGGCCGCCTGGAACACGCTGCTTTATTGCATCGTTCTCATCCCTGCCGAGATCGTCATCCCGCTGATTTTCGCCGTCATGCTGCATGCGGTGCGCAAGAATCCCTTGCAGGGGCTTTATCGGGGCAGCCTGTTCCTGCCAACGATCGTCGCCTACTCCGTTGCCGGTGTTGCGTGGTCCTGGCTGTTCAACCCGGTCAACGGTCTCTTCAACGAAGTACTCGGATATTTCGGCTTTCCGCCGTCGCGCTGGCACACGGATCCGAACCTTGCGTTGTTTTGCGTCAGCCTCGTGACCTTCTGGAAAACCTTCGGCCTCAACATGCTCCTATGGCTGGCGGCGCTGGCAAATCTGCCTAAACAATTGCGGGAGGCGTCACAGCTCGATGGTGCTGGCTCCACACGACATTTCTTCAACATCAGCCTGCCGCTGATGACACCGACCGCCTTCTTCATCAGCGTCACGACCTTTTTCCATGTCCTCGACGATATCGTCGGCATCATCGATGTCCTGACCCATGGCGGACCGGCGGGCAGAAGTTCGAGCCTCCTTTATTTCCTGTGGCAACAGGGCCTAATGTTCTTCCAGTTCGGACCGGCAAGCGCCGTCGCCGTCATCATCATCGTTCTCGTGCTTGTCATCACGTGGCTGCAGTTCCGCGTCAGCGAAAAGCGAGTGCATTACAGATGAGCGATATCGGTCATAAACTTCACAGGTTGCTGCTGCACTCCGCGCTGATGGCAATCTGCATCGTCACCGTGTTCCCGCTTGCCTGGATGGTGTCTGCAGCCTTCACGCCGAACGACCTGATCATGGCAAAGGCCGTGCGGCTCTGGCCCGAAAGCCCGACGCTGGCAAACTTCACCATTGCCGCAAGCCGTCATCCCATCTGGATGTGGCTTTGGAACTCCATCCTCACGGCAACCCTCATCACCGCCGGAAAGCTTGTTCTCGCAGTCCCCGCGGGCTTCGCCTTCGGGCGGCTCGAGTTCAAGGGAAAGCAGACACTGTTCTGGTTCGTCATCGCCACCATGTCTTTTCCGAACGTGCTGGCGATCATCCCGACCTACATCGCAGTGGTCAAGCTCCAGGCGGTCGATACCTATGGGGCGATGATCATCCCGTCGATTCCCTATATCGGTTTCTATGTCTTCTATATGCGGCAGGCCTTTCGATCGCTGCCGGGCTCGATGTTCGAGGCGGCCCGGATCGATGGGAGCGGCCTGTGGCGGCAATTTTTCGAGATCGGCGTTCCAAACGTCATCCCGGCAATTGCGGCCCTCTCGGTAATTTCCTTCATGGGCGCCTGGAACATTTATCTCTGGGGCCAGCTCGTGCTGGACGACGCCTTCAAGAAGACGCTCACGACAGGCATTGCCGTCTTTGCCGATCTCGAAGGCTCCGAGCGAGCCTGGGGTCCGTTGATGGCGACAAGCCTGTTATCGATCGTCCCCGTTCTCTTGATCTTCCTACTGGCGCATCGTTTCATCGTGGACGCGTTAGCACCAGGCATTGACGACAGATAGGCAAGACATGCCCCGAATAATCGTAATCGGATCGGTAAATCACGACCGCATTTGGCAATTAGATGCCCCGTTGGTCCGGGGCGGCCGGATGCAGTTTTCATCCCGGACAACCCAGCTTGGCGGCGGCGCCTACTATACCGGCCAGCAGCTTCTGGAACTGGGAGCCGACGTCGCACTCGTCTCGCGGTTGATGCAGGACGGGCAAGGGCAAGCCACGCTCACGTCGCTTTCCTCCGCCGGCTTCGACACCGACCATATAATGATGGCCCCCGGAGAAACTGCGCCGCTGGAAATTTTCCTGGAGCCCAACGGCGAGCGGACGATCATCGCACCGGCAGGCCGGTCTTATCCCTTAGCCGCTGCGGGGAAACTGTCGAGCGCAGGCGTCTATATCAATGCCCTTGCTCTTGATGGCAACCTCGTCGATCAGATCGATGCCCAGCCACTTGTCGTATCACAATTTCCGCTCAAGCCCGCGACGCATCGCCCGGCAGACTATGTCATCTCTTCTCGCGACGATGTTTCCGACGATCTCACCCTCGCTTGGCGGCGCGCTGCCGAGGTCGCCGGCCGACGCCTCAAGATGCTGGTCCTTACCGATGGCCCGCGCCCAATCACGTTGTTCGACGGTTCGGACGCCATAGAGGTCGAACCGGCGGATAGGGTCGCTTCCACGAACACGATCGGCGCGGGCGACCGCTTCGCAGGCGCTTTTTTGTTCGCTTTGCTGCAAGGACAGACGCCGGCGGCGGCCGCGTGGGAAGCAAGCCGCATCACAGCCGAATGGCTGCGCCGGCGTGACGACTGAGCGCTTCGCCCAGGTCGAGGAATCTCGTCTCTCAAAGCAAAACGAGATGGACAATTCATCCGGATGAATATAGTAATCATTCGAATGTCTCTGGTGGGCTGCCACCATTCCTGAACGACCCCTAAGTGCCAAGGAAAAGATGATGACTGAGGAGAAGACTGGTGATCCGGTCGGCGCATCCTATGCCCATGCGCAGGCCCTGGAAATTCTCGCTGCGAGCCGTCCGACAAACATCAAAGCCACCGCCGAACAGCTGCTCGACACGCTTGGCGACGTCGACGTTGTCGTTAATCGTACCGGCCTCGTAATGCTTCCGTTGACGGATACCGTCCAGGGCACCGCCTTTCATCTGGGCGAAGTGCTCGTATCCGAAGCGCATATCCGAGTGCCTGGACGATCCGTCGAAGGCTACGGCGCGATCGTCGGCCGCGATCTCGAACACGCCATGGCAATGGCGATCATCGATGCAGCCATCGCTGGCAACCATCGTACCGACATCATCCTTGACCTTTTAAATGCCGAAGGCGACCGCCAGCGGGAAGACGACCGCCAGTTGCTGCGAAAAGTCGAAGCGACCCGCGTGCAGATGGAGACATTCTGACCATGGTACACTCCCTGTTACCAACCGCGGACGATACCCGTACCAATGCCACCTTCGAAGATCTCATGTGGGCTCTGAGCCAACCCGGCCAGCCGCGCGAGATGTCGGGAGAAGGTTTCTGGGGTCTCGCGGAGAGCCTGCTCGATCGTGAATGCAGCTTTCATTGCGAAAACGACGCCTCTTTGAGCTCCATGCTGACCGCAACGGGCGCCCGCTCGACGCCGCTTGCCGAGGCGGATTATGTCTTCGCGGCAATCGACTCCGCCGAGAAAGTCAAAGTCCTATCTTCGTTGCGCATCGGCAACCTCGCCTATCCGGACGATGCAGCAACCCTGTTTGCCCCGGCGCGACTTGGTTCCGGACAGCAGCTGCGTCTGTCCGGCCCGGGCATCAGGGATAGCATCACGATCGATATTGATGGCGTCGATCCCGACTTCTGGCAGATGCGCGCAAAAGCGATCCGTTATCCCCTCGGCTGGGATCTCTATCTGGTCGACGGCAAGCGTCTGCTCGGCATTCCCCGTTCAACGAAAATCGAGGTGCTGTGATGGCTTATGTAGCAACCCGCGGCGGCGAATATGCCATCGAGCAGGCCGAAAGACTTTTCCGCAGCGATCTCGGTCCGATTACTCGCGAGCGCGTCGAGGCCGTTCGAACAGGCCTTCCCTATCTCATCGACCGCGTCATGGGTGAGGCATCGCTCTATGAACCCGATCTCGCAGCGCTGGCGCTGGCGCAAGCGGGTGGCGACCTCTACGAAGCCATCCTTCTGCTGCGCGCCTATCGCACGACGCAGCCGCGCATTGCCGTCGCCGAGCCGGTTGGCCAGACCGATCTTTTTACCGTTCGCCTCATCTCGGCCGCCTTCAAGGACATCCCGGGCGGCCAGATCCTCGGACCGACCCTCGACTATTCGCACCGTTTGCTGCAGGTCGACGTGTTGAAGGGCGAAGACTATGTGCCGGAACCGGTTATTCCGGCAGCAAAGCCAGCTCCGGCGACCCAACCGTCTCTGACCAGCTGGCAGAAAGCGCAGGGGCTCATTCCCGGGCACGCAGCCCAAGACGTTGCGCCTGACGACATCCCCGATTTGACCCGCGAGCCGCTGCTTTTCCCCGCGGCCAGGGCACATAAGCTGCAGAGCCTCGCGCGCTCCGACACCGGGGGAACCCTCGCGCTCGGCTATGCCACCATGCGCGGCTACAGTTCCGTGCATCCGACGGTCAACGAATTGCGTCTGGCCGAAGCGCCGGTCCGGATGCGGCACCCCTGCGGCACCGTCTTCAGCGCCGGCCGCGTCCGCGTCAGCCAGACCGAGGTCATATCCAAGGCGAGAGAGCTGGAGCTGGGCTTCTCCGCCACCTTCGGTTGGAACGAGGTGAAGGTGATTGCGGCTGCGACGCTCGATCTCGCCTCCAGCCAGCCCAATCCGCATCCGGCGGCCAACGAGGAATTCGTCCTATATCACACCGAACCGGTCGAGAGCTCGGGCTTCTGCATCCACTTCAAGCTTCCGCACTACGTCACGTTCCAGTCGAGCCTGGATGCGCTTCGTCGCGTCAAGGCGGACAAGAGCGCTGATGCAGCCAAGACTGCCGTTAATGAGAAACCTGCCGCCCGGCAGGAGGAGGTCGCACTATGAAGCTTCAGGAACTCACGAAGCCTTGGGTGGCTTTCAACTATGGCTTTCTCGATGAATCCGCCAAGCGCGAAATGCGCCGCCGCATTCTGAAAGCGATTGCGGTGCCTGGCTATCAGGTGCCCTATGCCAGCCGCGAGGTGCCGATTGCCCGCGGCTGGGGAACCGGCGGCCTGCAGGTGACGCTGACACTTCTAAAGCCGACCTCGGTGGTCAAGGTCATCGACCAGGGGTCTGACGATTCCGTCAATGCCAGCAGCATCCGCAAATTCGTTGGGCGCGTTGGCGGAGCGGTCGAGACCGAAGACACGATGGCGGCCACCATCATCCAGTCCCGCCACCGCATCCCGGAAGAAAAACTGCGCGAAGACCAGATCCTCGTGTTGCAGGTTCCGGACCCGGAACCGTTGCGCGCCGTCCAGCCGGACCTGTCCGTCGCCCGCGAAATGCATGGCGATGCCGACTACGGGCAACTATGGCTCGTGCTCTACGAACAGCTCGTCAAATCGGGAAGGATCATGCAGGGATCGAGCTATCCGAGCATGGTCAACCGCCGCCACGTCATGACGCCGTCCCCCATTCCGCGCTGGGACGTGCCGAAGCTCAATCAGGCTGATCATCTGACGATCCTGTCGGCCGGGCGCGAAAAGCGCATCTTTGCCGTGCCGCCCTATACAAGCGTCGAACCGCTTGTCTTCGACGATGTGCCCTACCGCGTCGAAGATCATCAGGACAAGACCTGCTACCGCAGCAATGTCACAGGCTTCTTCATGAACGAGCTTCCACAGGACGACGGCTCTTCGCAATACGAGCTGTCCGACAGCCACTTCGGCATCAAGCACATCCGAAAATCGGAAGCAGAACCGGTCGCGATCGGCGAAACATGGTACAACAATGGAAAGATGGACTGATGGTCACGCGTGATCCCACTCAATCAACAGAGTTGACCCGCCAGCCGCCCCGACTGATGATGGCGCAGCCCATCCTGACCATGCGCGGCATTGCCCGCAACTATGGTGACGTCACCGCGCTCGGCGGCGTCGACGTTACGGTCTATCCGGGCGAAGTCCTTGGCATCGTCGGCGAATCCGGCTCCGGCAAGTCGACCCTTCTGAGAATGATGAACCTTGAGGATACGCCGGATACCGGCACCTACAATCTCGCCCTTCCCGGCCAGGAGGGCCGCAACCTCTTCACGCTCGATCGCTTCGAGCGGCGAATGCTGCGCGCCCATCATATCGGCATCGTCTACCAGAATCCGCATCTTGGCCTGCTGATGAACCACACCAGCAGCGGCAACGTCGCCGAACGCCTGCTGATTGCCGGCAACCGCAACTTCGCCGAGCTGCGCGACCGGGCACGCCAGTCGCTCAACGCATCCGAGTTTCCGATCGAGCGTATGGATGCCAGGCCGAACGAGCTGTCCGGCGGCATGCAACAGCGCGTGCAGCTCGCCAAGGCGATTGCGCTCGAACCGGCCGTTCTGCTGCTCGACGAGCCGACGACCGGCCTCGATGTCAGCGTTCAGGCGCTGGTTCTCGATACGCTGAAGCGGCTGCAGCGCGAGCGTTCCATCACCATGGTGTTGGTATCGCATGATCTTGGTGTCATCCGTACGATGGCAGACCGGGTTATGGTCATGCGCCGTGGCATGGTCGTGGAACAGGGTCTCGCCGACCAGATCTTCCAGGATCCGCAGCACGCCTACACGCAACAGCTCGTTCACGCCAAGCTTTGACAGGGAGAGAAAGATGAATATCCAGGTTTCCGCCCGTCAGACCAAACCGACGGTGCTGCGCGTCGAAGGCCTTTCGAAGCAGTTCGAGATGCATCACCTCAAACGCACGCTGTTCGCCTTCGAGAATATCGATTTCGAGCTGAATGCGGGTGAGTTCATTCTGCTGAAGGGCGAGAACGGTGCGGGCAAATCGACGCTGCTGCGTACGCTCTATCGCTCCTATCTGCCGCGCGCGGGCCACGTCTATTATCACACGCAGGAAGGCATCATCGATCTTGCGACCGCCGCCGACGTCGATATTGCAGTACTACGACGCCGGGAGATCGGCTTCGTCACGCAGTTCCTCAACGCCCGCCCGCGCGTTGCGGCCGAAGAGATCGTCGCCGAGCCGCTGAGACTTGCCGGCTCGGCGCATGGTGACGCTTTGGCCGAAGCCCGACGTTGGCTCGATGCCTTCGGCGTGAAAAGGCAGCTTTGGTCGGCCTATCCCTCGACCTTCTCCGGTGGCGAACAGCAGAAAGTCAATCTTGCGCGCGCGCTCATCCTGCCGCAGCGCCTGCTGCTGCTCGACGAACCGACGGCATCGCTCGACCATGCCGCCCGCCGCGCACTGGTCGAAAGATTGGCGCAGCTCAAGGCATCCGGCGTTGCGATGATCGGTGTCTTTCACCACCCGGACGATGTAAGGGCTTTGATCGACCGAGAATTGCATCTGGAAGCCATCAAGATCGAGGACGAGCAAGACGATGTGGCTGAGTAATTTTGAGATTGTATTGCAGGATCGCGTTATCGAGCGTGGCGCCGTCAGGATCGAGGATGGGCTGATCGCTGACATCAGCGAAAGGCCGGTTGAAGAGGCTGAGATAGATGGCCACGGCCGGCTCCTGCTTCCCGGTTTCGTCGACATGCATGGCGATATGATCGAGAAAGACGTCGAGCCTCGCGTCAATGTCCGCATGCCCGTCGAACTCGGCGTGTACGACCTCGACAAGAAGCTCGCCGCCTGCGGCGTCACGACTGCCTATGCGGCGGTCGCCTTCACGCCGGCCACCTACGGCCATGTCCGCTCGGTTGCCAACACCCGCGCGATGATAGAGACACTCGCCGCCATGCGGGACGAGTTGCTGATAGACCATCGGGTCCATGGTCGTTTCGAAGTGACCTTCCTGCCCGCCGTTGAGGAGGCGAGAGCCTTGATCGATGCCGGGGCGCTCCACCTGATCTCGCTCATGGACCACACGCCGGGCCAGGGACAATATCGCGATATAGAATTGCATATCGCCAACACCGCCAAAGCACGGAAGATCAGCGAGACCCAGGCGGCGGAACTGGTCAAGCAACGCATGGCCGCCCGCTCCGAGCACGGTGACAGCATGGAGATCATCAACGGGCTGGCGGAGCTGGCGCGAGAGAGTGATGTCGTACTGGCATCCCATGACGACGATACCATCGAGAAGGTAGTGCTTCTGCACGGCCTCGGCGCCGTCATCAGCGAATTCCCGATCAATGTCGCCGCAGCCGCGGAAGCCAAGCGTTTGGGATTGGCGACCGCCATGGGCGCGCCGAACGCGCTACGAGGACTGTCCTATTCCGGTAATCTTTCGGCGCGCGAGGCCTACGAGGCCGGCGTGCTGGACATACTGGCGAGCGACTATCACCCCTCCGCCATTCTGCCCGCAGTCGTGGCTTTGGCAGAAATCGGCGAAGGCGGCCTTGCCGCTTCGGTCGCATTGGCAAGCGCAAATCCGGCAAAGGCACTGGGCCTTCATGATCGCGGCAGCATCGCCAAGGGGATGCGCGCCGATCTCGTGATTGCGGAACGCGGTCGAGTGCCGCGCCTGCGCAGCACGATACGGGGTGGACGGACGGTTTGGTCCGATGGCTCGATAAAGAGCCTTTTGGGCGCCTGAACTCAGGCGAATGATCGGCGAGTATTCGCCATCAAATGTCATCATTGTGAGCCGCCGCGCAATCCTGCCCGGCGGCTCACCTGCATCACTTGTATGCGGCCTTCAGCGATATCAGCGCATCATTGCCGCGACATTGCCACCGTCGACGGTGATGACTGCCCCGGTGGACGTCCTTGCCTGCACAAGATGCAGCACGGCCTCGGCAACATCTTCCGACGATACCTCGCGCTTCAAGAGGTTGCCGCGCATATAGACTTCCGGTGTCACACCGCGCGCTCGGGCTCGTTCTTCGACCATTTCATCCGTCATCAGCCCGGTCCTTATCCGATCCGGATTGACCGCATTGGCCGTGATGCCGTCGCCGGCATGTTCCAGTGCATATTGCCGCATCAGCGCCATCAGCGCCGCCTTCGACGTCCCATATGGACCAAAGTCCGGCCCCGGGTTTACGGCCTGCTTGCTCACGTTAAAGACGAGCGAACCGCCCGTGCCCTGACGCTGCATCACCTTGACCGCCGCACGGGCGATATAGTGATGGCTCCAGAAGTTCAGGTCGAAAGCTGCCTTGAACAAGGCGTCGTCCACCGCCGTCAACGCGCCCTGGAAGGCGGCGCCGGCATTTGACACCAGGACATCGACGCCGCCGAACTCTGCGGCTATCCGGGCAAGTGCGCTTTCCGCCGAGGAAGGATCCGTCAAATCGCATGCGACAGCCAATGCGCCCAAGCGTTTGGCCTCAAGTGCGACCCGTTCGCTGTCGATATCGATCAAGGCAACTTCAGCACCCTGGCTTTTTAGAAGCGCGGCTATGGCAAGGCCAAGGCCGCCTGCGCCGCCCGTCACCGCCGCCACCTGCCGCGTCAGCGGCTTTTCCGTCTGCTTGGTAAGCTTTACCTGCTCCAGAGACCAATATTCGATATCGAACAGATCTTCTTCCGAAAGCGCTTCGAAACGGTCGATACCCTCGGCGCCGCGAATGACCTCGATGGTCGCCTCTGCGACATCAGCGCATATGCGCGCCGATTTCTGCGTCGCAGCCGCGGCGAACAAACCGATACCATCCACATAGAAGACGCGCGGCATGGGGTCGAGCATCGTCTTACCACCGCCGACGCGGGCGTTGTTGCGCTCGAAATAGGCTTTGTAATCTGCGGCATACGAGGCCACTGCGGCCTTGACCGTTTCGGCCCAACCTTCGATATCGTCCACCCTTGGTGGCGGGAGGGCAATACCGTAGCGCTTGATGTGAATGACATGCTCCGGCGTCGCATTTCCACGGCGAACGAGATCAGCCACATTGGAGGCCCCGCAGAAATCGAGAATATCATCGTTCGCGCGATGCTCGATGACAAAGCGGCGCGGACGCCCCTCCCCCTTGCCGGGAAGCGCTATCGCACCGCGCAGGATGGGAGCGATATCGGCAGCGGAGGCAAGCGTTGCGGTAACCGGCTTGGCGCTTGCCGATCCGAAGGGACGGGGCCGCCCTTCTGCGATGCGCTTCTCGGCCCGGTCGATCGCCGCAATCATATTCTCATAGGCTTCGCGCGGATCATCCGACCAAGTGAAGATACCATGCTTCAGCAAGATCATTCCCGGTGCGTCAGGCCGAGCGGAAAATGCCTTTAAGCAGGCCTTCGACAGATCGAAGCCGGGCATGACATAAGGCACGATGATCATTTCCGGGAAAAGCTCTCGAATGATCTCCTCGCCGCGGGGCTGATTGGTCAGCGCAACGATGGCATTGGCGTGCGTATGGTCGACATGCTTGAAAGGCAGAATGGCGTGAAGAATGGCCTCGACAGACGGGTTGGGTGACGCCGGATCAAGCAAGAGCCGACGCTGCAGCATCACCATGTCATCGTCCGAGAGGGACTCGTAATTCACCATGGCTTTCAGCGGCTCAAGATGCAGCGCCGGCAGGCCGGCAGGCTCGATCTTGCCCATATCCCAGCCGCTACCCTTTACACAAAGCACCTCCACGGCGCTGCCGTCATGGTCGATCAACGTCGTCTTGACCGAGGTGTTGCCGCCGCCATGCAGGACGAGTTTGGGCTCGGAGCCAAGCAGGCGCGTTGTGTAGGTGCGGATTGCAACATCGCGACTAATCCCGGCTTTCTCATAGGCGCCGACAACCGTGGCGAAGTCCGCTTCTGACCATTTAGATTTCATCTGCCATTTCCTTAGCTGACAAGCTGCGGCCGCCGCACGCAGACATGAGGATACATTCACAGAAAATTCTACTTTTCCTGTGGTATAACAAAGACTTCCAGAGGTTCCCCCTCGCGTCTAAAACAATTGACACCATTGATTGACATTCGTCAACATCAATGAGTGACTTGTTGATTAAAAGCTTTTTCTGTGCAACTCAGGCACATCGCAGACATCAGGAATCGAGTATGACCTCGGACGATTTGACGCCGTCTACGCATGCCATCCCAGCAGAGTTCGACGACGCTATCGTCTGGGCGGCCTGGCTCTATTACGAGAACCAGCTCACGCAGAATGAGATCGCGGCGATGATCGGCGTTTCGCGCGCCACCATCGTCAATTATCTGCAAGAGGCACGGCAGAAGGGCGTCGTCAGGATCCTGATGAACCCCGAAATCGTCACCCGCACCAATATAGCCCGCAAACTGGCGGCCAAGTTCGGCCTGGCGGAAGCGCTTGTCATTCCGACGGAAAAATCCGCCGCGCCGGATGCGCGCCTGAAAGCTCTGGGAGCGGGCGGAGCGCGGCTGATAGAACGCATGGTTTCACCTGGGGATACGATCTGCGTTTCGTGGGGACGCACCGTTCTGGCGATTGCCGACGCCATTGCCTTGCCCCGGCCGCTGGAGGGGCTTTCCGTGGTTCAGGTGACGGGCTCGTCAAGCGGAACTCGCGAATTTTCAGCGGAGCTTTGTGCTTCGATCATGGCCCGCAACATGGGAGCCGCCAGCGTCAACATGATGGCACCCACAGTGCTCAGCACGCCTGGACTTCGCGACGCTCTGATGGGCGAGCCGGTGCTCCAACGGCAATTCGAGCGGATCGGCAAGGCCGACATGATCGTCTTCGGCGTCGGCGGCCTTGCGGCCGAAAGCACGATGCGCCTTGCCGATGTGACCAGCGACGAGGAGATCGACGCCTATGCACAGGAAGGCGCGGTTGCGGTGCTGATCTGCCGCTTCCTCGATCAGCATGGCAAGCAAATCGTTCGCGATTTCGATAAGCGCGTCATCGGCATAGAGCTGGATGGGCTGCGCAGCCTGCCGCGCAGGCTCTGCGTCGCAGGTGGCACACAGAAGGTCGACGCGATCCGCGCCGTTCTCGCGGGTGGATATGCGACGCATCTCGTGACCGACATAGAGGTCGCAGAGCAGCTGCTGGCCGAATGAAAAGGCCGGGCCGGACGACCCCGGCCCGCACCGCCTTCGATCAGCGCTTGATGGGCGCCGTATTCATGAACGCCAGCGTATCTTCAAACGAGCGGATGCCTGCATCCGAGCCGAGACCCGTCGCAACAAGCGCGGCCGATGCCTGCGCGAAGTTCAAAGCGGTTTTCAGGTCCATCTTGCGATGCAGTGCCGTGATGAAACCAGCGTCGAATGCGTCGCCGCACCCCGTCGTGTCCACCACCTCGATCTGGAACGCCGGCTGCCGCACGATCTCGCCGGAAGCATCGGCAAAGCATACGCCATCACCGCCAAGCGTGAAGACGCAATGCTTGACCCCACGATCCAGGAAGAAGCGGCTGGCGCCTTCCACGTCAGCGGCGCCGGAAATCTGGCGTGCCTCCTCGATCGACGGCATGAAATAGTCGATGTGCGGAAACAGAGGCGCAATGAGATCAAGGGTGCCATCATTTGCGCCGAGTAGGTCGAAGGTGGTCGTGCGCCCTCGCGCCTTGGCCTCGGCAAGCAACTTACGGCTTGGCTCGCCATCGAGCTTGGCCAGCAATCCAGTGCCGCCCAGGTGAACGATCGGCGGCGCAAGAACGGCATCGAGGGCGCTATCGGCAATCTCGAAATGATCGGATGCGCCACGGGCATGAAGTGCGGGGCGATCGCCGTTGCGGCGGATATTGAGAATGGTTGACGACGTTGGCACGCCCTTCAACCGCTGCATCTGCGCGGTATCGACGCCGAAGCGCTGCAGCGTCGCGAGCACGAAATCCGCCTTCTCATCATCGCCGACGGCGCCAACCGCCAGGCAGTTCAAACCGAGCTTGGCAAGATCCACCACGGTTCCGCCCGCCGTGCCGGCAACCGTTAACCTGATTTCGTCGATGAACTCGACATTGCCGCCAGGTGGGATGGCATCCACCGGCCGACCAAGCACATCGAGAATATAGAGCCCCACCACCGAGACATCATGAGACATAGAGACCTCCCAAAAGACTGCACGTGATCATGCTGCCGTTATCTTTTACGGCGTAGCAGGACCGATATTTGACTAGCTGCGCTCGCGCAGGGCGAATGTCGCCCCGGCCAGAAGAATGAAGATACCGATGATGGCAAGCTGCAACGTGCTCGGAATGCCCACGAAGATCAACACGTTGCTGACCAGCGTTATGAGGAGCACTCCCAGCAGCGTTCCGATCACCGACCCGGAGCCACCGGTGATGCGCGCGCCGCCCAACACGACGGCGGCAATGATCTCGAGCTCCATGCCGGCAAGATCGAATGGGTTGGCGAGGCGATTGCTCGACACATGAACCACTCCGGCGATGCCGGCGAGCAAGCCCGCATAAGCGAAGACGAAGATCCGTACTCGAAAAAGGTTGATGCCGAGGCGCTCGGCGATAGATGGGTTGCCACCGACCGCGAAGATGGCACGCCCCATGAGCGTGCGCTCGAGAATAAACCATGTCACGAGAGCGGCAGCAGCCAACACAAGCACGGAGGCAGGCAGGACAGATACAACACCGTTCGACGCATGATGTGTGAAGAGCGAGGCCTTGCCGAAAGCATCCATCGCCGATGGAATATTCATGAACAGCGCAGTACCGACGAAGGTCAGCAGAAAGCTGCGGATGACATATTGCGTGCCGATGGTGACGATCAGCGACGGCGCCTGCAACTTCTGCACCAGAAGACCGTTGAGCGCGCCGAAGGCGGTGCCACCGAGAGCCGCGAGGATCAGAACGATCGTCATCGGAGTGTCCGGGAACCAGTTCGTGACGAGCATGGTCAATACATACATCACGAAGGCCGCAATTGCCGTAAACGAAACATCGATCCCGCCGGACGCCAGGACCACGAGCACACCCATGGCAAACAAGCCGCGCACCACGGAAGCGCGCAGAATGTCGACGACATTGCTCATCTGTAGAAAATCGGGATTGGCGGCGATGACGACAAGGCAAGTCAAGACCGTCAGAAACAGCGTGAAGAACTCCGGCCGGCGTCCCATCAGATCCCACAGGCGCGGACCAAATCCTTTGCGCTGTGTGCTGAAAGTGGTCGCGGATGCGATCTCGCTCATTGCGCGATCTCCTTCGATGTGCTGGCCATGGATTGATAGATTGCGTCTTCGGTCAGGCCGTCCGCCTTGTGCGCTGCCACGATGCGGCCCTGACGCATGACGAGAACCCGGTCACAATTCTGAAGCAACTCCGGAAGGTCGTCGCTAATGATGACAACACCCATGCCGTCATCGGCCAGACGCTGGATGATGCGGAAGATCGTGTCCTTTGATCCGACATCGACGCCCACGGTCGGCCCATGCAGGATGAGCAGCTTGGGATTGATCGTCAGCCAGCGACCGATCAAGACGCGCTGCTGATTGCCGCCGGAAAGCGACTGGACAGGGATCGTCACGTCAGGCGCGACGATCTGCAGATCGGCGACGCTTTTCTCCGCGCGCTGGCGTGCTTTCCGAGAACTGATCATACCGAATGCGTTGCGCAGGCGGCCGAGAATCGGCAGCGTTATGTTGTCCTGTATCGGTTTTTCCAGAAACAGCCCTTCGGTGAGCCTGTCTTCGGGGACATAACCGATGCCGTGTTGAATCGCCTCGGCAGCCGATCGCGGCGAAATTTGCCCGCCATTCAGGCGTATCGTGCCGCTCATCGCTGGCCTGACCCCGGCGAGCGCGAGCGCAAGCTCGTTGCGGCCGGAATCGAGCAGCCCGGTGATACCCAGTATCTCGCCTTTTCTCACACTGAGCGAAATGTCGTGGAAGGCATGGCCGCCATCGAGCTTCTCGACTTCGAGCATAATTTCCCCGAGCTTCGGATCAGTACGATATCTCGTCTCGCTAATCTCCCGGCCCGTCATCCAGCGACTGAATTCCGCCTTGCTGTGATTGGCGACATCAAGTTCGGTCACCTTCAAGCCGTCGCGCATGATGATTGCACGGCCGCCCAGCGATTTGCACTCGTCAAGCTTGTGTGTGACGAACAGCACGGCCACACCCTTGCTGCGCAGCCGCGCAACGACTGCAAGCAGGTTCTCGACCTCCTGGCGTGTAAGCGACGTCGTCGGCTCGTCCATGATGACCAGCCGCGCCTCCGAGGCAACGGTGCGGGCAATTGCGATCAACTGCCGCGTCGCAAGCGGCAAAGTGTCGGTTCGTCGGGTCAGGAAGGCGCGGTCGGTCGGCAGATGCACCTCGGCAAGAGCACGGCGTGCCGTTGCATGAAGCGCGGCGACATCCAACCTGCGAGCCAGACGGCCTGATGCTTCGACAAGTTGCTCGGTAAACGCAACATTCTCGGCAACCGAGAGATTGGGAAGAAGCGACAGATCCTGGTAAACCGTCTCGATGCCGGCGCGCAACGCGCCGATCGCCCCCAAATCGCCGGCTCGTTCGCCGGCCGGTTTGCCGTCGATGAGAATTTGGCCTTCGTCAGCAAGCTGCGCACCCGAAAGAATTTTGATGAGCGTGCTTTTGCCGCAGCCATTTTCACCCATCAGGTGATAGATCTGTCCAGCCTCGATGACGAGGCTAACCTCTTTCAGCGCCTTGACGCCGCCGAAGGATTTCTTGACGTTTCGAACCTCGAGAAACGGCGGCGGGGCGTTAGGCAGGGCGTCGGTCGTGCTCATGGTGAATTCCTGAAGCTCTCAGGCCTTCTCTTCCGGAGGCGGTGGTGGTGCACACGCCCCCGGAAGACGGCCTGACGAGTTATGCTCTCTCTATCAGAACGGGAACTTCTTGTAGTTGGACTTGTCGGCGTCTACCCAGGCCTGACCCTGAATGACGATCCCCTTGCCCGGTCCCTTGATGACGGTCATCTTCTCATAGCCCGGCACGCCGAGGTTCGCGCCGTCCTTGATCTCCTCGCCCTTCAGGACCATGTCCGCGACCTTGTTCATGACGTAGCCGGCGTCCTTCGGATCCCAGAAGAAGATCTGGTTGACGGCACCGCTTTCCAGATAAGGTCCGGTATCTTTCGGCAGGCCGAGACCGTAGACGCAGGTCTTGCCCTGCAGGCCGGCTTCCTCGACGGCGCGGCCGATACCGATGACGTCGATGGCGGACGACCCCTGGAATCCCTTGATGTCAGGGTACTTACGCAGGATTTCCTTGGCCTTTTCATAGGCGCGGTTGGCGTCGTTGAAGGACTCGTTCTTCGCTGAGACGAGCTCCATGCCCGGATATTTCTTCGCATTCTCGGCCGCCGCATCGACCCACTGATTGTGAGTCAGGCTGCCAAGCGAACCGACAAACGTCGTCCACTTGCCCGATTTGCCCATGCATTCCGAGAGCTTCTCATTGATGCGCGCACCGAAAGCCTTGTTGTCGAAGGCTTCGATATCGACATCGGTGTTCACCAGGCTGTCACCCTCATGGGTGATGACCTTGATACCGCGCTGCGAGGCGCGCCGCAGAACGCCTTCCAATGCAGAGGGATCCATCGGGACGACTGCAATCGCGGAGACATTCTTTGCAACAAGGTCTTCGACGAGACGGGTCTGCTGGGCTGCATCAGCCTTGCCGGGGCCAATCTGGCTGGTGCTGACGCTGGTGTTGTCCTTGCCGTAATTATCGACACCTTCATTCATGCGAATGAACCAGTTTTCGCCGGTGACCTTGACCACCGTCACGATGGACGGTTTGTCCTTGGCAATTGCCACACCTGCGACAACTGCGACGGCCAGCATCGTGCCGGCTGCGAGTTTGGAAATTCTGCTCATATTTTTCCTCCTTTGATATAAGCAAATTGGTCTTTGGTGATTGCTCGGACCGAGCCGCTAAATCATCGGCTCTAGGTCGATATCGTGTGCCGCTATCGCCGTTTCGGCTGCAGCCAGTAGCCGAGATGGACCCGAGCCGACGCCAGCAAGGCCAACAGCAGGACACCCCAGGCAAGATCCCGAAAGAAATTCGAAATATTCATGAAATTGAAGAGGCTCGAGAGGATCTGAAGCGCGGTTGCAGCAAAGAGCACACAGATTACCTTTCCGTATCCACCTTCCGGCTTCACTCCGCCAAGTACCGCAATCAGAATGGCAATCAGAACGTATGAACCACCGTAATCCCACTTCACAGACGAATTACGTGCGGCAATGATGATGCCTGCGACGGAGGCGAGCACACCGCACAGCGTATAGGTGACAAGCAGCATGCGCTTTTCATTGATGCCCCCGTAACGCGCAGCCTTTGCATTGCTGCCGAGCAGCATCAGCTTCACGCCGAATGGCGTATACTTCAGAAGGAATGCCAACACCGCCGCGATTGCAAGAAACAAGGCAAAGCACATCGGTATTCCAAGAATGGGCATATTGCCGAAGTCATCGAGCGGCTCGATATAGCCCATGCTGACAGCCGAGCCATTTGTCAGGAAAACTGCAATACCGGTGAACAGAAGCTGCGTACCCAACGTTGCAATCAGAGGAGTCAGTCGCGCATAAGCAATCACGATGCCATTCACCAAGCCGCCTATCAAACCGACCGCAAGAGCGAGACCGGCGAAAACCCAAGCAAACAGAAGCGGGCTATCGGCAACAGGAATGATTTGGCGCGTTATCAGAAACGCAATGATGCCTGCGAGATTCGCCAGAGCAATACCGGACAGATCGATGCCGCCGTTGCCGGAAATCATGGCCAGCATGACACCCAAGGCCAGCAGGCCCAACTCAGGCACCTGCGATGCCATGGACTGCAGGTTATAGCTATCCAAGAAAGTCGCACCGGCCAGCAGACCACCGGCAACCAGAACAACACAGTTTATCAACGCCAAAAAGAGCGTCTGTCGATCCAGCCTAAATGGCGACACGTCTTTCCCTCCCACTTATGAGATGCTTCAGCGCCTCAAACAGGTCAGCCGCCCCCGCGGCAGGCCGGCAATTTGATTATTGCCAGCAATGATTGACATTTGTCAGAATGAATTGTCGCTTGTCAATATGTTTCACACAACGGTCATGAAAACTTTGCGGGCCCACGTTGATCGACGCCCTCCCCAATGCGCTACGGCATGGGCAAACATGCAGGGAACCGTGCCACGAAAGCCAGCTCGACCGGCATCTGCACCGACATTACCGCTTACAAGCTGAGACAGATCACCCACTCAATCCGGCAGAGTGCGCTGGAGAAGCGGCCCGGCAAGCCTCGGCCTTAACCAATTTTTAACGTTTAAATTGAAGCGCGACCGGTCCCAATGTAGGTAGAGCTTGATAAATCGTATTTCTGCCGGATAGCCAATTGAATACTGATACAATAGCTCACATTCTGGCTTTTACCGAAGAATACGCGGGGAAAATTCTTCCTGTCGCGCTGACATTGCTTGCCGCGGAATTTATTTTCCCAAAATCCAAATATACAGTCATGTCCCATATCCGCGGCGCCGTTTTCTGCGCCACCAACATCGTCATAACGAAAGTCAGCCTGACGCTTTTCTACAGGCTATGGGAAGAAATCGGCGTTAGCCCGCTATTGCGCATCGACCTCAGATTTCTATCGGAGTTTTCCGATTTCTGGATGCTGCAGGCCCTTGGCGGGGTCGTTGCGTCCTTGATCGTGCTGCAGGTCAGCGAGTTCTTCTATTACTGGTTTCATCGGCTTCAACACAGCAACAGGTTCTTCTGGCGTTTTCACGCCGAGCACCATTCGCTGGAAGAGATGAGCGCCTTCAATAGCAATCATCACTTCAGCGAGGAGATATTCCGGATTCCCTTCCTGATCGTCCCTGTCTCATTGCTGTTCAGCTTTGAACAGGGATATGTCCCGTGGATCTGGGTTTTCCTCGTTCGCTGGCAGGGCTATTTCGAGCACAGTTCAACCCGTCTCCACCTCGGCTGGATGCGCTATCTGTTTCCCGACAACCGCTTTCACCGCATCCATCATTCGGTGGAGCGGCGGCACTTCAACAGGAATTTCGGCAGCGGGTCTGCGATCTGGGATATATTGTTCGGCACGGCATATTACCCCAAGGCCGACGAGTGGCCTGATGTCGGCCTGCCAAACATCCGCGAGCCGCGGAATTTCAGGGAATTTCTGCTCCGGCCGTTCCGGAGCAGAAAGATACAGCTTCATCCGACGCCGACAGCAGAAGACGTGAGCTTCAATCCTGCCGGCGAATAATCTCCATCCAACGTCGTTCGAAAGCATCGCAGCCGGAAAGCGGATGCGAATACGATCAGGGACGTTCCCCAGCGGCCATCCGGCGTTCGATATCATCGATCACAGGCAACAGGTCGGCGACCGTATCGATGATGTAGTGAGCGCCGTGCTTCCTGAGTTCGCCGGATGCCCGCTCGCGAACCGCGGCAAGCGCCTCTGGCGCCATGGCGGAGACCTCGTCCGGCGTCAGGCCCGCTTCGTTGCCGCTCACGGCAACGCCGACCGTCCAGCAGCCAGCCGCAACGCCTTCGTCGATGCCGACGCCGGTGTCGTCGACCTTGACCACGGCGCTTGCTGGCCAGACATCGAGATCCAGAAAGCACTTGTACATATTCATCGGCGTCGGCCGGCCATGGGGCAGATCACCGGCGCAGACGAGATTGTCCACCTCATAGCCCTGCTCCTTGGCAAGCGGCAGCACACGCGCCATGATCGAGCGAGTATAGCCTGTCGTCGAACCGATCTTCATTCCGCGCTGGCGCAATGTGCCGACGATTTCGGTGGTGCCGGGCACCAGATCGGCGAATTTGTGCACCACCTCCTCGTTCATCGGAACGAAGACTTCGTAGACGGCGTCAACATCTGCGGCCGCCGGCGCTTTGCCGTGACGTTCGGCCCATAGCTCGCGAATGCGCGGCTGCTTCAGCATCGCGTCGATATGGTCCCATTTCGGGCGGCCCATCGGTTCTCGCGCTTCCGCGATGGTGACCTCGATGCCAAAGCGGCTGAACGCCTCGACGAACACGCCCATCGGAGCAAAGGAGCCGAAATCGATGACGGTTCCCGCCCAGTCGAATACCACGGCTTTGAGTTGGCTCATTGGTCTGTCTCCCATGAACGAGATGTTGAACTGTAGAGATCGTCGATGACCTGTTCGCCGAGCGCGAAACCGGTCGAAGCGCCGGTTCCGCCCGTCACCATGACTAGGCGGATATGATCGGCCGGGCGCTCTACGAGCACCGTCCGCTCCCTGGAAGAGGCATAGGTACCGATCCAGCGATTGACGACGTGACGCTCCGGAAGGTCGAACACGCGGTCGAATTCATCGAGAATGAGTTGATCGAACCGGTCGCTGGCAAACGGTTGCTGCGCGTTGCCATAGACGTGACTGTCGCCGACAACGAGTGAACCATCGGCCGATTGAACAGCAATCAGGTGGATACCGGCGGCGCGGCTCTCTGCCTCTTCGATATCAAGCCGCCTTCCAAGCGCTTCCGCTTCCGGCAGGGCCGCAAAGCCTTCATAGCGCGCAAGGCTCATGTCCGACATGACGGCGGCGCCGAACCGGCTCGGCCGGCCGGGCGAAACGCGCAGCATCTGCAGCGTGCAGATCGTCAGCTCATGTTTGCCGATGACATCCGGGAAGAGCGTGGAAAAATCATCGCCGGGGCACACGACAACCGCATCCGCCTCGATTGGCCCGTGGCTTGTCTCGATCCGCGTTCCGTCGATTGAGCGAACGGCGGTATTCCAACGGAAGTCCACCTTGTGCCTGGCTTCGAGCCATGCGGCCAGTTTTGGCAGCGCTTGGGAAGATTCGACGCGCAGTTCATGTGGGCTGTAAAGGGTCGACTGGACGTCCTCAAGGCGCAGGCTCGGCACGATCTCGCCCGCCTCGGCTTTCGTTACGAGGCGGCACCTCTCTCCCATCGGGGTTTCGAGAAAGGCTTCAACCACGGCGGCGGCTTCCGGGCGACGTGCCGGCATGACCAGACCACGATGCACGACGGCGATGCCGGCCTCATCAACGATTTCAGCCCAAACGTCGCGAGCACGCATGGCGCGCTCCCAATGAGCGCCTGCTTTCTGTCCGGAAACGGTCACAAAGCCGAAATTGCGGATGGAGGCGCCCACGGCCCTCGCATTGCGCTCGATGACGACGACCTTCTTGCCCTGCCGCACCGCAGCCAGCGCGGCGCCAAGGCCCACGATGCCTGCGCCGACCACCGCGAGATCATATCCAACCGCCATTATTCTGCCCTTTCTCAGCCAGCCTCAGTTCCGGCTGCAGCTTATGGGGTGAATGATAGCGAAACCATATGACAGAATTATAAATTCTGCAAAACTATATTCATAGCCTATAGTTTGCATCAATTGAACGGCAGGCCGCCGTCCATTTCGAGTGCATGGTCCTTCGCAACCTCGAAGAATGCCTGGATCGCCGCGTGGTCACGGCATTCCGGCAGGGTGACGAGATAGTGGCCGATCGCCAGCTCGGGCTCGACGAGCGGAACGACGTCGATATGATCGTCGGGGCGGACTTCGCCTTCAATGGAGATTGCCAAACCGATACCGGCGGCGGCGGCGGCATAGGCAACATCGAGCGTCGCCACCTCGAGAACAGGCTTCAGCCTGACGCCCTCCTTGCTGGCGGCCTCTTCCAGCAACGTGCGCGTGCCGGAGGATTTGTTCCAGAGCACCATATCGCGGCCGTCGAGATCGGCGAGCGTCAATCGACCCTTCTCGAGCATCGGATCTCCTTTGCGGCCGTAAATGGCCACGCGGGATTCGTGCAGCAGCAGCGACGAGAAGCGGCTATCCGGCGCCACCTGGGAGATCGTGGCGACATCAAGCTCGCCGCGCAGCACCGCGTCGGCAAGCTCCAACGAGGGTCCGCCGCGTGTCGTCAGGCGCAGAGCCGGATATTGCCGCACGAACGCAGTCAACACAGGCATTACGAGCCGGTGCGCGCTGAAACCGATCGAGATCGTGCCGGTGTTCAGCGATGTCGTATCGGCAATGACGCGATCGACCTCCCCGAGGCACTTCAGCGTCACCCTGATCTTGGCGATCAGATCCAACGCCGACGGCGCGACGCTGACATTGTGACCATCACGGATAAAGACGCGCGTGCGGCACAATTCCTCGAAGGATTGAATCTGCGTGGAGACCGAAGGCTGGCTTATCCCCAGATCCTCGGCCGCGCGCGAAAACTTTCCCGTGCGCGCCAGCGCCTCGACGGCCCTCATCTGCGCAAGCGTAACAGACGGCATTTGCGACGATCCTACCCTGAAATTGCAGCGTTACTCTTCAATAGGTCGCCGACCCCACCGTGGCAACTCGCTTCCATTGAACGTAAAACATGTCAGCGACGCGACATCAGCGCAGCACAGATGTATTCGAGAGACGCGACAATCCCCAAAGCACGATCAGCGTCGCCGCGCCGAGGATCATCGTCAACGTTGCCGCATCGAAGATGGCACCGCGATCCGAAAGCGCGAAGATATTGACCGGCAGGGTGACCCAACCCGGAGGATAGATCATGACCGTTGCGCCCAGTTCGCCCATCGACAGTGCAAAACTGAGGCTGAAAGCAGCGACAAGATAGGGCATCAACAATGGCAGCGTGATCCGCCGCAATCGATAGAATGGTCGGGCGCCCAGGCTCTCGGCAATCTGCTCGCATTCGACAGGCAGGCGCGCAAGGCCGGCCGAGACATTGCCGTAAGTGAATGCAGAGATGAGCACGAAATGCGCAATCAAGACGATCAACCGCGTTCCGTTCAACAGTAGCGGCGGCTGGCTGAAGGCAACCAGCAGGCCAAGGCCGATAGAGACCGATGGAACGGCGCTTGGCACAAAGAAGATGAGATCGAGGACGCGTTTGCGCAAAGGCTTCAATTTGCGCAAGGCCAACGCTGCCCAGGTGCCGCTGACAAGTGCGGTGACGCTGGCTATTGCGCCGGTGAGAATACTTGCCGTCAGACTATCAAAAGACTCGCTGCGAAAGGCATTGGCATAATGAACCAGCGTTAGATTGCGCGGAAGAATGTCGTTCCATTGGCCACTGACGCTCGCCAGCGCGATCACCGCGATCGGCAGGCCGTAAATGATGACGAACAATGGAATGACGACTGCCCAGACCAGCAGCCGACCGGATTTAGACCAGACCAGCACGTTTGCTCCCGAAATGGGCGATGACAGCCCGATAGAGACTATAAAGACCGAGCGACAGCGCAACATTGACCACGGCGATGACACAGGCCGTCGTATAGTCGAACTCCTGGATCGCTTTGGCGTAGATAAGCACCGGCAGCGTAATGACCCCCTTAGCGCCAATGAACAGAACAATGCCGAACTCATTGACCGTCAGCAGCAGGCAGAGGCTGCCGCCGGCAATGAGAGCGGGCATCGCGGCCGGCAGGATGACCTGCCGCACGATGCGCCACGGCTTTGCGCCAAGGCTGCTGGCAACCTCGATCTGGGCCTGGTCGATTTGTGAAAAGGTAGCAAGGAGTGGCCGCATGACGAACGGTGTATAAACGGTTGTTTCGGCCAGGATCACGCCCCACTGCGAATAAAGGAAATCGATCGGCGGCAAGTCGATGTGCATCAGCCGCATCAGGCTTTCGTTCAAAAGACCGGCCGAGCCGTAGATGAAGGTGAAGGCAAGCGTCACCAGAAAGGTCGGCAGAGCGATAAAGGTATCGATCAATCGCCCGCAGAACTTTGCGCCCGGAAAGGGAACAAACGCGATGACAAGCGAAAACACGAAGCCGAAGACAAGGCATCCGGCTGTCGAGCCCAGTGCGATGACGACCGTATGCTGAAGCCCTTCATGGAACTCGCGGGAGGACAGCACCTCGGCAAAGGCCGCAAGCGACACGGTGCCGGGGTCGCCAAGCGATTGCCGGATAATGAGACCCAAAGGATAGAAGAACAATACCGCAAGGATGAGAAGCGGCGGCACTGTCCAGAAGCGGTCCCAGCGGGGCTCGTAGCCGGATGTTGTCGTTGCTGCCACGGCGTCAGCCATTGCGCGCATCCTCCGGCACAAGCGTGACATCACCAGGGTTGAGATGGAGCGTCAGCATGGCGCCAAGGGCCGGGGGTGCGCTCATCGGCGCAGAAGACATTCTAACTTCCTGACCGGCAACCTCGAGCGTGACGTTATGGGTATCGCCCTGCCATTGAACGCTGCGGACGACGCCGGTCAGCCGATTGCTCTCGCCCTGCTGCGCGTCGAGGCGCAAATCGTGTGGCCTGGCACACAACAGGCAATCGCTGCCCGTCGGAAGACGATAATGATTGCGCGCAATCAGAACCTGATCTCCGAATCGGACCAGGGCGTGGCCGTTCTCCAACGGCTGAAGGCTCTTGACCTCGAGAAGGTTGGCGCGACCGAGGAACTCGGCTGCGAAACGGTTCGGTGGATAGCGGAACAAGGATTGGGCATCACCGAAGGCTCTGAGCTTTCCGTCACGCATGATGCCGATGTGATTGGCAAGCGTCAGCGCTTCCGATTGATCGTGAGTGACATACAGCACAGTCAGTGATGGCAATTCGCGATGCAACCTTGCGAGTTCATCGACCATCGACCGACGGATCTGTGCGTCGAGAGCCGAAAGCGGCTCGTCGAGCAGCAGCACCTGCGGACGAATGGCAATGGCACGGGCAATCGCGACACGCTGCTGCTGGCCACCGGAAAGTTCGCGAGGATAACGCTTCGCATAGGCGGCCATGCCGACCATCGTCAGTGCTTCCGGGACACGGGCACGTATGATCTCTTCCGGCGTGCGGCGCGCGCGCAGCCCGAAGGCAACATTCTCCTCAACGCGCATATGCGGAAAGAGCGCATAGTTCTGTACGACCATGCCGATATCGCGATCATAGGGCGCGAGATTGGTGACATCGCGGTCGCCGATCATGATGCGGCCGGCCGACGGGCGCACGAATCCTGCCACTGCGCGCAGCGCGGTCGTCTTTCCCGATCCGGACGGACCGATCAGGGCGACGATTTCGCCCGGATTGACCGTCAGGTTCAACGAGTCGAGAACTGTCAGGCCATTATAGGCGACCGAGACATTCTCGAAGGCGATCCGTTTGGCTGATGCGGCCGACGTTTTCGTCGGCCGCCCGCTTTCGGATGGCTTTGTGTTCGCCACCGCCATCAGTTGCTCGCGATCGCCTTGCCGTAGGCATCGACGTCCTGCTTCAGGTCGGCAAGCACCTTGTTCCAGTCCGGCGTCCAGATCTCGATGCCCTCCATGATAGCATGCAGCTTTGCAAAATTTTCGTCCGTCGGATGGACGTCGGTGCGAACCGGAAGACCTTGAGCGACGGCGCTGACATCCTTCTGGGCTGCTTCGCTGAGCAGGAAGTCGATGAGCTTCTTGCCGTTTTCCGAATGCGGAGCACTGGAAACGAGAGCGATATAGTAAGGCAGCGAGAAGGCGGTCTTTTTGCCGTCCGGGCCGGCCGGGAAGAAAATCTTGATGTTCGGATTGTCAGTCTGCTGTGCCAGGTTCATCTGCAGGTCGCCGTTGGCGACATAAAGCTCACCCTTGTTGACGAGCGCGGTGAGCTTGCCCGTCGAGGCGGATGGGCCGAGATTGTTGACCTGCAACTGCTTGAGATAATCAAGACCGGCATCCTTGCCGCCGAAAGCGTGGAATGCCTGCAGCATCAGGGCAGTGCCGTCACCTGCCTGACCGGGCGTGGAATACTGGATCTTCTGCTTGAATTTGGGGTCGAGCAGGTCCTTGTAGGTGGCCGGCGGCGTCTTGAGGACCGAACTGTTGTAGATGAAATTCGGATAGTTGTTGATCATCGCAACGTAGAAACCCTTCGGATCCTTGTCGCGCGCCTCGATCTTGTCTGCGGCTGCGGACTTGTAGGCTTCGAGCAGGCCTTCGCTTGCCGCCTTCTGCACGAAAGGCGGGAGCGTTACGAGAACGTCGGCTTGGGTATTGGACTTTTCCTTCGAGAGCCTGTCGACCACACCGCTCGAACCTGCTTCGACATATTGGACCTTGATGCCGGTTGCCTTGGTGAAGGCATCGAACTCATTGCCGTACCAGCTCGGCGTGCCGTCATGGAGGCCGTCGGCGCTATAGATGGTTACGACATTGTCCGCCGCCATGGCCGGTAGCGCGACCGAGGCCAGAAGGCCGGCAAGCGCAAAAATGGATTTCGTTCTCATGATGTTTCCTTTGCTCAATGACTTGACCCCAGCCGGCACGGAGGCGGGCTAACGCAAACGGCGCGAGCAAATTTATAATAAATGACTATTTCAGTTATATGACGATAGTTATTGCCTATAATTTTAATAAGGAAATCTTACTGTTATGGCGGCCTAGAACCACACTTCGAAAAGGACGCGAAGCTCCCAACAAGACATGTTCCGTGGTTCGAATGAGGCGCATTTCGCGCGCCCGGCGCTCACGCCGGTCTACGAGCCGACGGCGCGTCGACAGAAGTCGGCGACGACGCCGACCAATTTTTGCCGGTCGATCGGCGCACCTTCAGCGAGACAGTCGTCCACAGCGCCGTGCATGGCATTGAACAGCATGACAGCGGTAAGCCGGACATCGCTAAAGACAAACGCGCCCTCGGAGCGGCCTTCAGCGAGGAAGGAAGACAGCTGGTCGACAACCGGATTGGCGCGTTTCATGCCCCGCTTTGCCGGCTGAAACTGGTGAAAAACAAGGTCATGCAGCGCGACATCATCCAGATAGGCTTCGACGCAAGCCTGCATCCACACATCCAGGCGCCGTACCCAGCTACCGGACGAGGCAGCGGCAACCGCCGCATCGGTTTTCTGGCAAAAACGCTCGACGAAACGAGCCTGCAGAGCACCGAGCACGTCGTCCTTCGTCTGAAAGTAGAGATAGAACGTGCCTTTTGCCACGTCAGCGCCATTCACGATTTCCGCCACGCTGGTCGCGAAAAAGCCTTTCTCCAGAAACAGTCGCTGCGCGGCATCCATCAATTCTTCGCGGCGGACTTCCGGCGGTTTGGTGCGTGGGCGCTGGCGTTCTGAGACGGTCACGAGCTCTCCTTGTTCACAGGCTGTCGACGGCAAGGCCGGCTGGCGCGAGAATGGTTTGGCGCAACCACTCCACCGCGCGAGGGCTCCTCTCGAAAATTTCTAGCGGCATATCAAGCGGAAGACGAGCAAGACTTTGCCGAGCCGCGTCGTTTATCTTGGTAGGAGCGACGATCGCGATCCCGAGAAGCGACTGATGAAGAGCCTCGCGGGCAGCCACAATCCGTTGGGCCGCCATATGAAGCATCGTTGCCTCCCATAGAAACACGGGACTGCAGGCGACGATGAGGAGTAGCGCAAAAGGTTTGCCGTGCGACAGCCAGTTTTCCACCCGATCGAAGCCTGATCGGATGTCCTCGACATTCATCGTCGCTTCCGCGACCAGAATGGCGAGCGGCCAATGCGTTTCATCGCAATCCAGTGGGATCGCAGCGTCCATTCTTATCGCGATTTGCATATTGTGCCCAAGCTCCGCAGCACATGCCCCACGGTCAGCGGCCTCCCTCGCGATGCCGACAGAGACGCAAGCCACAGGGTTGCCTCGTTGACATCGTCGAATGTCCGGGCGGGAACGCCAAATAGCTTTTCCGCATTCATGCGGCTGGTCTCCTCCAACGCAGCCGTCGGGACGACGGTTGCGATGCCGATGACGAGCTGCCTAATCCGTTCGCCGTTGAGCTGAAGCCAAGCCTTCGCCTCCCTTGCGCCGCCTTCCGGACGTGTGAGAGCGTCCGTATCGGTGAAGATGCGTAGAGTTGCGAAGGCCTCGCCGCGATCCAGCCACGCCGTCCAGTCGGAAAAGAAGCCAAGCTGCTCTTCTGGCGACATCGAGCCGTGCATAGCGGAAAGCACAAGCGGCCAATGAGTGAGATCGTGGCGGATCATCAGAAGATTTCCTCCGATGTGATGAGACGGGAACACGCGGGGCGCGGCGCGATGAGCTTATGATGCGCCCCCCGCTCGACGATGCGACCATTCCCCGGAATCAGAATGCGGCCTGCGCTACGGATCGTCGATGGTCGATGGCCAACGAGGATGGGCGCGCCGGTCGAAGGTGCACGAGCAGGGTTTCTCTCTATCGCCTGTGCACTGGATTGCGCCAGGAGCGCCGATGCCCAGAACGAGGCGCCGCGCAGAATGACGTCTGCGGCCGGCAAAAAGACAGGGAAGAATGGCCGCGCAGTTCGCTCGGCGGATAGAACGCCCGCCAGGAGCCACATAAGCAGAACGCCCTGACCGACATGGCTGGCCGCAATCAACATGGCGACGAAAGCACTTGCCGTCGCAGGTACGCGCGCAGCAGCCTCCACGCCATGAACACGAGCAACCATTCGCTATCTCCAAACCGGATCCCGCAACCATTTTATGACTGACCGTCGGTCATTTGTAAAGATGCTTACGCACTCTGAGAAAGTCTTCGCTGAAGTCGCCACCTCCAGCGGGCAGGTCTCGGCCTGTGAAGGCTATCGCCGCCGCTATTGACACCTTCATAAATAAATACAATATTTTTATATGCAGAGATGATCAGCCCCGATCATCTGCGAATGAGCCGGAGAGAGAGCCGGCAAGGACGGAGGCGAACTCAAGCGGAGTATCTGCCGCCTCGGGAAATCCATCGTTCGGGAGGAGTGAAATGACTGACGATAATCCGGCGGTGCAAAGCGCCGTGCGCAAGGCGACCATTCGCCTTTTGCCCTTTCTGGGCTTGATGCTGATCCTGAATTTTCTAGATCGCTCCAATGTTGGCTTCGCCAAGACGGCCTATCAGGCTGATACCGGCATTTCGGACGCGGCATATGCCTTCGGCGCCGGCATTCTCTACCTGGGCTATGCGACATTCGAAGTGCCGAGCAACCTCATCATGCAACGCGTCGGCGCCCGCCTTTGGCTCAGCCGCATCATGATCACCTGGGGGATCGTCTCGGCCTGCATGGTCTTTGCCCATACGGCAACGAGCTACTATATCGTCCGCTTCCTGCTCGGCGTCTGCGAAGCAGGATTCTATCCGGGCGTCCTGCTCTACCTCACCTATTGGTTTCCCGCCAAGCAGCGTGCGCGCGCTACAGGCCTATTCTATCTGGGCGTGCCTCTGTCGCTGGTGATCGGCGCACCGCTCTCCGGCTGGCTGCTCACCCATCATGACGTCCTCGGCCTCACCAACTGGCAATGGATGTTTGCCGTCGAAGGCCTGTCGGCCACGGTTGTCGGCATTTTTGCGCTTTTCTTCCTGACGAGCCGCCCTGGCGAGGCAAAATGGCTCACGAAAGAGGAGAAGAATGCATTGACCGCGGTCATCGAAGCAGAAGAGCGCAGCAAACTCTCCGAGGTGAAGCACTCCGTCTTCAGCGTTCTGAAGGATTGGCGCGTGCTGGCTTTCATCGGCATTTATCTGTTCATCCAGATTGGTGTCGGCCCGATCACCTTCTATCTTCCGGCACGACTGGCGCAGGCCATGGGCGGCGGCATCAATACCTGGGTCGGTGTATTGCTCGGTCTACCCTGGTTCTGCGCTCTGATCGCAACGCGTGTCTTCACCGTCTATGCCGACAAGCACGACAATCATCGTATCGTCTGCATTTCCATGCTGACCATCGGCACCATCGCACTCGCGACTATCGGACTGACCATGAACCCTTGGGTGATGGTCATTGCCGCCTGTATCGCTGTCCCGGGGCTTGCCTCCTCGCAACCGGTGTTCTGGAGCCTGCCGACGCGTTACCTGGGCGGCGTCGGTGCCGCAAGCGGCATTGCCTTCATCGTCTCACTCGGCAATCTCGGCAGCTTCGCCTCACCGCAGATCAAGGCCTATGTCGATGCCACCACCGGCAATGGCGATGTCGGATTCTATATCCTCGCCGGCTGCTGCTTCCTGTCGGTCGTGCTCCTCATGGCTCTCGGGTCACACCGTAAATGGATCGCCGACGCCGAGCCGACGGTTGGCAGCAGCCGCTCGCACTGAACAGCGACACTCCAAGACAGACGGTTCCCGCTTGCGTTCATCCTGATGAGAGACGCAAGCGGGGACCACGACCTTCCGGGTGCGCTAAAAGCAGTTATATGATGCGGCGCTATAGCCTCATTTCATAACCATTTGTTTATATCCAACACAAAACATATCATTTGTCGCACTTCCCGCCGGCCTCTTAGGTTGCTGCACGCGATGACTCGATCGTCGCCAAATGCCTTGGGAGGAAGGAATGAAGTTTTCATCCAGAAAAGTGCTGGCAACAGCGCTGCTCTTGCTGTCTGTCGACCTGACGGCACCACATGCATCCGCGCAGAGTTTTTCGCCCACCAACAAGGACGTGCCGCAGGGATCGGCATTCTGGGACGACATACCGACACAAGTTCCCGACGGCGCCAAACCCGGCGAGATCTATTGGGCCAAGCAGCGCTCCGATGCTCCGAAGGGCTCGAAAGGCTGGGACGTCATATATGTGACCGCCGGCGTCGGCGAGAAACTGACTTATGTTTCCGGCGAGATCTACCTGCCGGATCAGGCTCCGTCCGGTCAACGCCCGCTCGTCCTCTGGAACCACGAAACCGCCGGCATGGAGGATAGCTGCGCGCCGTCGCGCCGGAGCCTGGTCGACAAGTGGGGCGTTCGCATTCCAGCCATAGAAGATCTGCTGAAAAATGGCTTCGCGGTCGTAACGAGCGACTATCAGGGACTCGGCACGCCTGGCGCGACATCCTATCTGAACGGTGCGGCCCAGGCACAGGCATCGCTGGACGCGGTCAGGTTCGCTCAGACCTTTCCCGGTGCAAATGTCGGACAGAAGTTCACCGCCTATGGCTGGTCGCAAGGCGGACAGACCTCCCTCTGGCTTGCCCACCTGCAGGAAAGCTACGCGCCTGAACTCCAGTTGCTCGGCGTCGGCGAGATTGCCCCGGCATCCCGCCATTGGGATTTGACCGAGTACGACCTCACGACAACCATTACCGGCGGCTATTACATCTCGCGCATGGTTGGGCTGCATGTTGGCCATCCCGAATTGAAGCTGCGGGACGTGCTCTCCGTCGACGGCCTCGAGGCCCTGGAAAACCTCAGCGCCGGCTGCTGGGCGATTGCCGACAAGACCCAGGGCAAGCCGACCACGCTATTCGCAAATCAGGAAGGGCTGAAACCGGGCAAGCCGTGGCGCGAATTGCTCGAAAAGAACGACGCCTTTCTGCCCGTCAAGAATGTGCCTTTTGTCTTTTTCCAGGGCGATAAGGACGACGCGGTGCCGGTGCAGTTGACCCGCAAGGTCGCAGCCGATCTGTGCGAGCAGGGAGTTGCGGTCGATTACCGGGAAAGCGAAGGATTGGATCACGAGACCATCGTACCTGTCGCCGCCGCGGCCTTGCCGGCATGGTTCGAGGATCGGTTCAAGGGCAAACCGGCACAAAAGGCCTGCCCCAAGTCAAACTGACGGGGCGAACGCCTGCCCTCAACCGCCTATCGCTTCTTGCGAGCTCCTGCATTCGCCACTAATCTGTGCAGGAGCGCCGCCGTTTGCGCGATGCCGGATTGAGGGAAAACGATGATCAGCCTCGGTGTTTTGACAACCTATGTCGTCGTTGTACTGGGGCTGATGGTCATCCCGGGACCAGCCACTCTTCTGACCTTGGCGCGAGCCGTCAGTGGTGGCAAGCGCACCGGGCTCGCGACGGGTCTGGGCATTGCTTTCGGTGATCTCTTCCACACGATGATGGCGACGTTCGGATTGTCCGCGCTGCTGGCCACATCGGCGTTGGCGTTCGAGATCGTCAAATATGCCGGCGTCGCCTATCTGATCTATCTCGGATTCAAGGCCTTCCGCGAGAAGGCCCAAAGTCTGGACATGCCAGCGACACAGGCAATCACGCCCATGCGCGCATTTCGACAGGGCTTTTTTACTGAGATACTCAACCCCAAGACGGCGTTGTTTTTCCTGGCGTTCCTGCCGCAGTTCATTCACCCCGAAAGCGGCCCGGTCGTCGTGCAACTTGCCTTGCTCGGCGCCATCTTCGTCGGGCTCAGCATATGCGTGACATCGCTTTTGGCTGTGGGAGCCGGCGCGATCGGCGGCTGGCTACGCCAAAACCGCAGCATTGGCCGCTGGCAGGGAAAGGTCATCGGTACGATCTATGTGGCCCTCGGTCTGCGGCTTGCACTCCAGCAGCAATAACGCCGCTCAGCGACGGCCATCTCGCAAGCTATCAATGGGAAGCTGCTGGCGGGCGATCTCACGCGGGGCGTAACCGAAGGCACGCTTGAACATGGATGTGAAGGCGGCAGGGTTCTTGTAGCCGAGATCCAGCGCGATCGTGGTGACGGGAGTGCCGGCAACCAATCTCGGAAGAGCCGCATGTAGACAGGCTTGCTGGCGCCATTCGACGAAGCTCAATCCCGTTTCCAGGCGAAACATCCGCGTGAAGGCACGGCGGCTCATGCTCAGCCGGCTCGCCCACGAGTCGATCGTATCGTGGGCGGTCGGATGAAGGAGGAAATCCTGGCACTTCTGGGCAAGCACCGGATTGCGCGGTAAGGGCAACGAAAGCGGCAATGGCTTCAATCGTGCCAACTCGTGCAGAAGCAGGGTCATCAGCGCGCCGGACCGATCATTCCTATCGTACTCGACCGGAATATCGACGGCCTCGGCGATCAAGGCCCGAAGCAGCGGCGATATCTCCACGACCTGGCAATGATCCGGCATCGTCTCGATGGCGTGCGGCTCGATGTAGACGCTCCGCATGCTGACACTGCCGAGCATGCGGACGCTATGGACAACGCCCGGAGGAATCCACATTCCTCGTTCCGGCGGCATGACGAGTGTGCCGTCCGGCGTGGTCGCCAATACTACGCCGGAAAAGCCGTAGAGCAGCTGGGCACGACGATGCTGATGCGGCTCGACGCGATGTCCATCTTCATACTCATTGCCGAGCGCGACGAGCGGTCGCTCGACGTCGATGAAAGCATCAATCCGGCTGTTCCTGACCATCTTGGCCCAGTCTCGTAACAATTTCGCCTAATCGCGGTGGCGGGCGATCCGTTCTTTCAGTATCAGCGCGGAAGACGAATTGAAAGCGAGTGCCATGAGCCAGGTCATCAACGCGCCCCGCGCGGCTACCACCATATACCCGATCCTGCTGGTCGCCAGTCTCGGCCATTTTATCAATGACGTGACGCAATCATTGCTGCCCGCAAGCTATCCGGTGCTGAAGGCCGGTTTCGGCCTGAGCTTCGCCCAGCTCGGCGTGCTGACATTCGTTTATCAGGTAACCGCCTCAATCCTGCAGCCGTTCGTCGGATGGTACACGGACGGCAAGCCGCAGCCCTATTCTCTTCCCTTCGGCATGGCCTGCAGTTGTGCAGGCATGGTGACGCTGGGGCTGGCGCCGAACTATTGGGTTCTGGTCATGGGCGCGGTTCTCCTCGGATTTGGCTCGTCGATCTTCCACCCGGAAGCATCGCGCATTGCCCGCCTCGCATCCGGCGGCAAACATGGTTTCGCGCAATCCGTGTTTCAGGTTGGCGGCAATTTCGGTACATCGCTCGGCCCACTGCTGGCCGCCTTCTTCATCCTGCCGCATGGACAGCGCGGCATGGCCTTCCTTGCCATCCTCGCCTTCTTCGGCATTCTCATTCTGAGCGGTCTTGGACGTTGGTATCAGACGAACGGGCAAACCCTTCGTGCACCGGCCAAATCCGGCAGGAAGCACAAGGCTTTGACCCTGTCGCGTACCCGTGTCGGCGTCGCCATTGCCGTGTTGATCGCATTGATCTTCTCGAAGTACTTCTACCTCGCAAGCTTCACCAGCTACTACAATTTTTACCTGATGGACCGGTTCGGCCTTTCCGAGCGCTCGGCGCAGCTCTGCCAATTCGTTTTCTTCGCAGCAGTCGCTTTCGGCACGATGATCGGCGGCCCGGTGGGCGATCGCATCGGACGCAAGAAGGTCATCTGGGGTTCGATCCTCGGCATCTTGCCGTTCACGATCATCCTGCCGCATGCGAGCCTGGAGGTCACCATCGTCCTCAGCGCCATCATCGGCACGGTCATTGCATCGGCATTCTCGGCAATCGTCGTCTATGCGCAGGAACTGATGCCCGGCCGCGTCGGCATGGTCTCGGGCCTGTTCTTCGGCTTCGCCTTCGGCATGGGCGGCATTGGTGCCGCAGCCCTTGGAGCTCTGGCCGACAGGACAAGCATCGAATTCGTGTTCGAACTCTGCGCATTCCTGCCACTGATCGGTCTCTTGACCGTCCTGCTGCCGAACGTCGAAGATTGAATACTTCAAGGGCCTTGAAAAAGACCCTTGCCGATGGCGCGAGGATCTCGTTCAGCGATCGCGTTTGACGATACGGAAGTTCATCTCGGCGCGCAGGCGGAAACCGAGAGCGGTGTAGAGCGATATGGCGGAACTGTTCGCAGCATAGGCGTGCAGATAAGCCGTCTCATCTCTTGCCGAAATCTCGCCCGCGACAAATCGGAACAACAGCTTGCCGAAGCCACGCCCCTGAAAATCCGGATGGGTGCAAAGGCCACTGAGTTCGGCAAAACCAGTCTGGCGCATGCGCTGGCCGGCCATGGCGACCAACCGACCATCGATCTTCATGCCCCAGAAGGCGCCCAGGCTCTGGGCGCGTAACGTAAATGGCCCCGGCTTGGTCAATGTGGCAAGCGCAAGCATGTCCTCCGCGTCGGTCTCCGTCAGTGGCATGATGCCGCTGTCGACAATCCGAGGATAGGGCCGTTCGGCAATCATCTGCACGAGCTTGGCGTCGGAAACGGTCGTCAATTCCGGCAAGGCTGCAATCGGTTCGGCCTCGACAAGTGCCATGACCTCACCCGAGGCAGGCAGGTCTTCAAGCGCTTTGAGACTTCCGGCAGAATTATCGGCAGAAGCGGCAAAAGGCACGATCGAAGGCGGATAGCGTCGCGCATCTTCACCGCCGTCGGCCAGTGCTGCATGGGCGGTTCGAAGAGCGCTCCAGACTGGACGATCGAGAATGTGGCTCATGATTTCCGCTCCTTGTTCGGATTGACCCGCCTGGCAAGCGGAACAGCGGCAAGTCCGTCTTCGATGTTGGCAAGGTGTTGCAGGATCGGCCCCGAGAAATCGCCGCAAAGCTCGGCGACAGCCTGCTCGACGAGCGGCCACACCGACTGCCTGGAATAGGCCACCAGGTCCTGCCCCTTCGATGTCAATGAAACCAGCCTCCGCCGCTGGTCTTCTGGCGAGGTTTGCATGTCGACATGGCCTGCCTCCAGCAATTGGGAGACAGTGCGCGTCGCGCCCGGCTGCGTGATACCGACCGCCTGCGCAAGTTCGCCGATCGTCAATGGACCTGCACGGTCAAGCGCTGCGAGAAACGGATATTGTGCAGCCTGAAGGGAGACGCCACACTCCTCCATGATCTGCTGGGTATCGGCTTGCAATCGCTCTCCAATGCGACGGAGGCGGCTGCCCAGGCAAAGGAAGCCGAGTGATCTGACGACATCTTCTACCAATGGGGCCCTCCAACGACATACATAACTAGTTATATATGTCATTATATAATAGCTTATTGGATCTCCGTCAACGGCGTATTTGGAATTGATGACGTCTTTAAGATCTTATCGGGCAGCTTTGCGGCTTCGCCGCAAGATGGCCGGTATCGCCGGCCCGCTTTCTTACCGCAAAGAACGCCGTCTGATGCAATTCGAGGAGAAGTCGAAGCTCTCCCTTTTTGCCGTCCGACGTTACTTACTGGAAAAACAGGACCGGCCCGCGAAAGGGGGTTCGCTCCTCGTATTGGAACGCTTCCGCGCCCGGTCCTGCATTCCACGCAGGCCGCACCTGCAGGAAGCGGCGCTTTTGCTTGCCGATTGCGGCGAGAGATTGGCTGCGGGCGAGGAAATTCCGAGCGCCCATAGGAAAGACCGTAGCCAATCTCTAACGCCGAAGGGCAGCGAGGTGCTGGCTCACCTCTTCCGCACCGTTGTTCAATGCGGGCACAACGGCTTCGACGATCGCATCGATCGCCGCCCGAAGGCGAGGCAGGATGAAGGGCGCTGCCGGCCAGACGACATGCACAGGCAAATGGCCAGCGACGCGCTCCTGCAGAACCGATACGAGGCGGCCATCCGCAATCTCGTCTCGCACCAGCCAATAGGGCACCAGGCCAATTCCCTCTCCGGATCTGATTGCCGAAAGTGTCAGAAGGCTGCCTTCGAGCAGGAGGCGCGCCTTCGGATGCCATGTCGACAATCCCCCGTCCGGCTGCAGGAACTGCCACGGCGCCGGCCGCCCTCTTGTCGATCCGGCGATCAGATCGTGCGTGATGAGATCGTCGACAGTCTCCGGCCGTTTACGGCCAGTGAAATAGTCGCAGGAGCCGCAAAGGACCAGATGTTGCAATCCCAGACGGCGGGCAACCAGACCGCCGGTGTTCGGCAGTTCACCAATGCGAACAGCGAGATCGACTTCGCCATTGGAAAGATCAAGCTGCTCGATGGAACTGTCGATGTTGAGTGTCAGCCGTGGCCATTTGCGTGAGAGCGGATAGAGGGCGGGGGTCACGATTTGAGCGCCGAAAAGCGGCGGCAGGCTGATATTGAGGATGCCAGCGGGCTCGTCGGAAAGACCTGTGAGCATCGTTTCGACCCGATGAACATCGCGCCAGGCGGCCCCACAGACATCGCGATAGGCGGCGCCCTCTGCCGTCAGCTGCAGGCTGCGTGTCGTCCGTTTGAAAAGCCTGACATTCAGCCGTTGTTCGATGCGCCCGATCGCCTTGGCGACCGCGGAAGCGGAAAGTCGCAGCCGCGCCGAGGCAGCAACGAAGCTCCCCGCCTCGCAGACGGCCAGAAAAACCCCGATGTCATCGCCCGATTGATGTCGCATGATTGCCATTCACGAATTCTGTTCGGCAATATAAGGATTATTTGTCGCTTTAACAGCGAAATAAGCGTGAATACTGTCGCCTCATGAGCAATATTCGCACCTACGCCATCATCGGGGGAACGTCAGGCATTGGACTGGCGCTTGCCCATGCACTCGCAAAACGGGGAGACCGGCTGCTCATCGGTGGCCGCTCTCCCGAAAACCTCGCCAAAGCCTTGTCCGCCCTGGGTCCAGCCGCATCGGGACGCACCGTCGAAATCACCGACCGTAGCTCGCTCGACCACTTCTTTGCCGGGGTATCGGAATTGTCCGGCCTGTTTACCCCTGCCGCTTCCTATAGGACCGGCACCTTTAGAGACGGCAACCTGGAGACCAACGAAGGCTTGTTCGAAGCCAAGTTCTGGGGGCAGTTTCGCGCTGTTCATGCGGCTCTGCCGCGTCTGCGCGCCGATGCGTCTGTGGTGCTGATGTCGGGCGCCGCTTCGGCAAGGCCGGTCGGCGCGCCGGCCTATGCGGCCTGCAATGCGGCGCTTGAGGGGCTCGCGCGAGGTCTCGCGCTCGAACTCAATCCGATCCGGGTGAATTGCCTCTCCCCCGGGACGACGGACAGCGAATTATGGCGCAATCGCCCCGATGACGTCAGGGGACCGGCTTACGACTACTGGAGCAAGATCTCCCTCACGCAACGACCGGCCACGGTCGAAGAGCAGGCCCATGCAGCCCTCTTCCTTCTCGATAACACCAACATGACCGGCAGCACGCTCTTCTGTGACGGCGGCTACACCATGCGCTGAGTGAAACCTCGACCTTGCATCTAGGAGACTACCCCGGCACAGCCCGGCTGTGCTGGGCTTCGGGTCGTGAGACAAGCCCCTTCCCCCTGCACCCCGGATTGACCAAGCCTTTCTAGCCACGCCCCCAGCGTTAACCATCTGTTAAGATTTGCGGCCGTTCCGCGACGAGTCAAATTGACTCAGGAAAGCTAAAAATTTAACGATTCGTTAACACAGTTTCTTTGGGCAAAGGCGTTTGTATGTTTTGCGTCGTCCGGCCAACCAGCCTGCTTTCCGCAGGAAAGAGCATTCTTTCCGCCTTGATTTTCGCAACAACGATCCTTGCCTGGGAAATGGGCGCCTCGGCTGCTCCAAGTCCGGTCATGTCGACGGGTTCGATCACGTCTCAGCCGATCGGGCACTATGATTTCTGCCAGCGGCGTCCCGACGAGTGCTCAATCCACCCGAGCGATCTGCGCCCCATCAAGATCACGCAGAAGACCTGGGACGAGATTGTCGAGGTCAACACCTCGGTCAACAAGTGGGTCAAGCCCGTTAGCGATCTGGATCACTACGGCGTGGTGCAATATTGGAACTACCCTGACGACGGCATGGGCAATTGCGAACACTATGCACTGGAAAAGCGCCGCGAATTGATGAAAAAAGGCATATCGCTTGCCAACCTGCTGATCACGGTCGTGCGTCTTCCTGATGGAGAGGGACACGCCATCGTCACAGTGCGCACCGATCGCGGCGACTTCATCCTCGACAACCTGACCGATCAGGTGAAAAACTGGACGCAGACGCCCTATCATTACCTGAAGCGGCAGGCGATCAACGATACCGGCCGTTGGGTCGACATCATCCAGAAGCCGACTGTCGTGGCGAGCATGACGAATTAGGCTGCCGCAACGAGGCTGCCATTGCAGCCTATTCTTCCAGCATCCGCGCCAGCATGTGCGTGATATGATCCTGGCCACCGAAGAAAACGGCAGCAACGACAATCACTTGCCGCGCCTCGTCGGGTAAAAACCAAATAGCGGCCCTGTCGCGCCGCAGGAAGCGGATGCCGGGATGAATGTCCGGCCGCAGTGTGCCGATGTGGGGCGTATCGACCAATCGGTCGATATCAGAGCGAAGCCGGCGCAATCGGTCGGCCGCACGCGCCCAGGCCTCCTCCGAGGCGTCGCCGAGGCCGCCATAGGCAGCCAGCAGGTGATCGAAGATCAGGTCGAAATCGCGGATGGCAGCGCGGGAATACTCAACTGCCCACACGCAAGGCTCGCTGCTTTCGCTCTATCATATCCTCGATACGCCCTTCCATGTCGGCGGCAGAAATCTTCGGCCCCTCCAATCGGCGTTGGATCAGGGCGCGTAGGGCTTCCGTCTCGGCCGCCTCCGCCTCGGTCTTCTGGCGCAGGAGTTCCAGGCCCTGTTGCAGAACCGAACTCAAGCTCGAATAACGCCCCGTCTCCACCAGCGAACGGGCGAAAGCATCCTGCTGCTCGGTCAGAGAGATTGATGATTTGACACTCATTCGGTGTGCTCCTTTGCGCCACAAGATGCTACTCAGTCGCATACGAGTCAAGTTCACCGATTTTCCAAAGCTCAATCTCTCAGACAACCTTGACTCCAAATAATGAATAGTAAATTCTTTATTTGTTTTTAGGAGCGAAATCATGGACCGTGCTGACGCCGCAACCCCAATCCATATGCCCGACGAATTTACATTGCTCGATGCGACTGCCCAGGCGGAGCTCGTTCGGCGCGGTGAGATCACGCCTCTTGAACTCGTCGAAGCGGCAATTGCGCGGCTCGAGTGGGTCAATCCGCGGCTGAACGCGCTGGCATCCGTGGATTTCGATTTTGCTCGCAAGCGCGCAGCCGAATGCGCAACGACTGGCCCATTTGCCGGCGTTCCCACGCTGATCAAGGACCTGATGCCCTATCCTGGCCACGCGACCGCATTCGGGACGCGCATGTTCGCAGGCCAGAAATCTCCGGTGGGTTCACCTTATACGGAGGCACTCGACGCTGCCGGTCTTATTGTTCTCGGCAAGAGCGCGACCTCCGAATTCGGCCTGCTCGGCACGACCGAAACCCTCAGCAATGGGGCAACGCGTAACCCTTGGGATGTCTCACGATCGCCAGGCGGATCTTCGGGCGGGGCAGTCGCCGCCGTTGCCGCCGGCATGGTCGCGGTCGCGCATGCGTCTGATGGCGGCGGTTCAATTCGAGGACCGTCCTCCTTCACCGGGCTTTTCGGCTTCAAGCCCAGCCGTGGACGCACGGTATCGAACGGCATGCCGGCCGACATGCCAACGACGCGCTTGATCGCCGAACACTGCGTCAGCCGTTCTGTTCGGGACAGCTATCACTGGCTGGTGGCCACCGAGCGGAAAGGTCGGAGAGACACCCTGCCATCGCTATCCGACTTGAAGGCGTCACAACAGAGGCGATTGCGGATTGGCGCCTATCGGCCAGATTGCTTCGGCGTGGCGCCGTCCGCGGATGCGGAGGCGGCGCTTGAAAAGACAATCTCACTCTGCCAGCTCCTGGGCCACGATGTGATCGAGGTCAAGGGGCCGGCAATCGATACGCGGGCAACCAGCGAGGCTTTCTTCACCCTTACCGGTTATGGCATCGGCCAGCTGCTGAACCAACTGCGACACATGCTGGGCAGCAACTTCAATCCGGATTTGTTCGAGCCATATACGCTTGAGTTGGCGCGCCGGGCCGAAGGCGCTTCGCCTCAATCTCTTACGCGCTTGGTCGAGGCGCTTCATCTAGCCGAGCGCGATGCCGATGCCTCACTCACGCATATCGACGTTTTGCTGTCCCCGACTGTCGCGATGCCGGCCTTTCCGCTCGGCTCGCATGGTCCCAACCAGGCATCGGCGGAAGCGGATGCATTCATCTCCAAGCTTGCGGGGTATACGGTTGTCGCATCGCTGGCGGGATGGCCGGCAATGTCGGTTCCTCTATATCGCGCGCCAAACGGCCTGCCGATCGGGTGCCATTTCGCCGCGGCCAAAGATCGGGACGACCTCCTCTTTTCGTTAGCTCTCCAGCTCGAAGAGGCCGCTCCCTGGTTCGCCGATCTCATCGCTCTGCCAGAGGTGACGGCATGCCGCAGAAGCTGAAGGACGACGTGCGCGATCGCATCATCGAAGCCGCGGGCGCCATTTTTGCCGAAAGGGGTTTCACGGCCGCAAGACTCGCCGACGTGGCGGTGAGAGCCGGGATCAGCACCGGCAACATCTACAAATACTTCGACGACAAGGAGAGCCTGTTCAACGCCATCGTCAGTGCGCCCATCGCCGCGCAACTGCTGCGGCTCTTGCGGATTCGCCTGAGAGAATTCGAACGGCTGGATGATTGGGAGCGTGCGACGGCAAACGGCTCCGACGCTGCCCGCGTGCTGCTCGCATTCTGGATAGAACACCGCCCGGCCGTCCTCATCCTTCTGCGCGGCTCTCACGGAACCCGCTACGAACGTGTGAGGACTATGATGATCCATGAAATGGAACGGCTGGCCTCCGCTTATGCACAGAAACGAGGAGGAAGCGGCGCCCTTCCCTCTCCCGCAAGATTTGTTTTGCACAGGGTTTTTGCCCGCACGGTCGACATGATCGCCGATATTCTTGAGGCGCATCGAGAGCCGATAGCCATCCAGCAAGCGGTTGCCGTGTTCTGGCGTTATCAGCTTGCCGGGTTGCAGGCTTTGCTAAATCCTTCCTGAAACAGGAGCCTCGGCCCTCCGAATTCTACAGGCCGGGATCCTCCGTGATCGAGCGCGGCAAAATTGCCAAGCTGGTTGTATCGATCGCCCGACCATCGACTTGGCGAGGGGCGACCTCATGCGATTGATCCCGTTTATGCCAATACTGGACCTTGTGCTGTCTGAATCCGGCACGCAGCACCTTCAGCGCGAAAGCAATGGCACCGTTACCTGATTCTGTTCGGCCAGCGCGGGCAATCCCAGCAACAGAGGAACATCGATTTTGAACGGCGTCGGTTCAAAATCTAACTATATGTATTCATTATGTAATTTTCTCACCCACCTACAGGCATCGACGCATACAATATCATTATATACGCATGTTATTTTGTTAGAACTTTAGACATTAACTAAATACTAATAAACAACTTAACTCGCGGCCGAATATTAGCTACCCATTACTCAAGCAAGGGGTAATGATCGTGGGCAATATTGATACAAGCATCCCAAAACAGCCAGACACCGTCTCTGCAACCTTTGATGGCGACGACATGTCGTATCTCGGTGGCGAACAAGCGTCCGTCAGAAGCCCTGCCTCCTCAGAAGCCATTTTCGATAAGGAAGGCAAGATGCAAATTATAGACGCAAATCAATATGGATCGGCCTATCCGTTGCGACAGCAGGCCCTCGCCTTCCCAAGCGTCCAGATAGGGGGGTTGCCCATCACCGTCGTCGATCGACGCAGTGCCGCTTCATTTATGATCGAAGTCGCGCGGAATCGCCGTAGCGATAATCGACCACACTATTTCACCTCCGCCAATGGCGAGGTCGTCGCCCGTGTTCATGCGGACGAAAACATTGCCAGGCTCTTCCGCGAGGCCGATCAGATTCTTGCCGACGGCCAACCGCTTGTCATGGCTTCGCGATGGCTCTGCAGTCGGAGGCTACCCGAGCGCGTGGCAACGACGGACCTGTTCCACGACGTCGCCGAGCTCGCGCAGAAGGAGGGCGTCAGCTTCTATCTGCTGGGGGCCTCGGAAACGGAGAACCAGAAAGCTGTGACCGCCACGCGCGAGAGCTATCCGAACCTGCGCATCGCCGGCCATTGCCACGGCTATCTTTCCGGGGAGGACCTGGAACGGAAGCTCGACGAAATCAATGCGCTCGCTCCCGATATATTGTGGCTCGGCCTTGGCGTTCCGCGAGAGCAGATCTTCGTACACGACTTTGCTGCCCGGCTTGCAAATGTCGGGGTCATCAAGACATCAGGCGGCCTTTTCGATCATCTCGCGCAGAAAACCAGGCGAGCGCCGCTCTGGGTGCAGAAAGCCGGCTTCGAGTGGTGCTGGCGCGCGCTGATGGAGCCGCGCAGGCTTTTCTGGCGGTACTTCACGACCAATCCCTATGCCATTTACGCGATCCTGAGGTTCTCGAAATGACCATCAAGCAATCCTTTGGGCGACCTGCCACTGAAACCGATACGGACATAGCCATCGTCGGTGGAGGGCTCTCCGGTACTCTCGCTGCCTGCATACTCGGCCGGGCAGGCTATCGCGTGACACTCATCGACCGCCACCGCATCATCCCCGAGAAATTTCGGGTCGAGAAGATAAGCGGCGACCAGGTCGAGACGCTGCAACGGCTTCGACTTCTCGGGCCGGTGTCCGCCGCAGCTGTTGCGTTTGACGACGTGGTCCACATGCACAAGGGACGCGTGTTGGATCGGACGAACGGTCGCCACTTTGGATTCCTTTACAACAAGCTTGTCTCCGCGCTCCGAACTGCATTGCCTGCAAATGTGAGCTTGATCTTCGGTCAGGTGCATGGGGTGCAGACAGGTGCCGCGCGCCAGCGCATTGCAATCCTTGGACACGATGAGATTACGGCGCGGCTTCTCGTACTCGCCACGGGCATGGGTGACCTATTGCACCGGGATCTCGGAATTTCGCGCAGATCCGTTGCCGAAAAGCGCTCGCTCGCTTTCGGCTTCAATCTTCGTCCGGTTGGAGCAAAGAGTTTCCGTCATGCCGCCCTTACCTATCACGGGGTCGCGGACGGCATCGATCATATGAACCTGTTTCCCGTCCCCGGCGGGACACGCGCCAATCTCTTCGTTTTCCGCGATCCGCGTGACCCGTGGATCAAATCGCTTCACGAGAGCCCGAAGGACACGCTCGTGACAGCCTTCCCATTCCTCAGCGAGACCATCGGTGATTTCGAGATCGTCGGTACGGTCGACAGCTGGCTTACAGACGTCACCATTGCCGACAACTGCCAGCAGGATGGCGTCGTCCTGATCGGGGATGCCTTTCAGTCCTCCTGTCCGGCAACCGAGATTGGGGTCAGTCGCTTGCTGACGGATGTGGAGCGGCTATGCACGGTCCATATACCGCAATGGATGGCCGCATCCGCCTTCGATCGCGCTAAGATCGCGGCCTATTACGGCGATCCTTACAAGCAGGAAAGCGACGCCCTCGCGCTGCAATTGGCCGCGCTCCGCCGCGATCTCGCAACCAATACGGATTTGCGCTGGCGCACGCGCCGCCAGATCCATTTTCTGCGGCGGCGCGCAGTGCATGCGGTCGCGAACCTGAGCCCTGCACTTGCGACGAAATTGCATCGTCTTGCGGCAAGATATGTCAAATCTCCAGCCCGCTCACCTGCCTAGAGCATGTCGCACAAAAGTGTGCAGCGGTTTTGCGGCTACGACATGCGTGAAATCAAAGAGCTAAAGCGCGTAAAGCGAATCTTAGAGATCGCGACGCGCTTTAGTAAAGATGACGGCAATTTCTGCGGGGCGCAAGCTCGCAACTGCAAGCACCGCGTTCAGAATCCGAATATGACGACTTCGGTGAATGTCAGATCGCCAAGCGGCGGAGGCTTCGGCCCCCTGAAGTATTTCGCGCCGCTTCCGGCAAAATACCGGCCCGTCAGCCCACGCACCGGCCCGTTGGCGTCGACAACGCAGAGCAAGGCGCCCTTGCGCAGCAGGTAGCGGCCGAGCACACCGGCGCACTGGCTTAGCTCCTCCTGCGATCGGCAATAGATAACCTGGGCACAGGGAACCATCCCGTGGAACACGCGGCGCGTCTTGAACACGAAGGGGAATGCTTTCCCCTCACCCACACAGATCAGCGACAGGCAATCAAGTGAGGCGTGCTGGAGCAGGATATCCCTATCTCCCTGCGAGAGCATCGACATCTCGGGCAGGTCGGAGCGGGCCTCGAGCACACGGTAGCCGCGTCGCGCCGAACTGAGCAGCGGGAAAAAGCCAAGCTGCCCCTCCGAATAGCGGCGGAAGCCAAGCGCCTCGTTAACCTTTTCCGTTCCCGGCGCCGGCGATACATTGATGTATGTGACGTTCTTCTTTCTCAGGACCGCGATCACCATCTTCCCGGCGAAGGCGCGGTATTCCGGATCGACCGACCAGCTGGAGAGATTGCAACGGATCTCCTCACCTTCCTGTCCCTGATGCAGAAAATAGAGCGCCAGCAGAACGCCGACGATACGCCCTGACATATCCAGAACAAAACCATATTTCGGCAGGTCTGGAACGACGGGCCTCTTCTCCATGCGGGCGACGGCCCGCTCCCAGTAGCTGCGCGGGCGCGTCGGGAAATTCCTGCCGAGGCATTCGATGATGCCTTCCCAATCGCTGTCCTCAATCGGCCTGCAAGCAAGTCCAGGGGGATAAGCACCTAAAACAGCCACGATAAACTCCGGAATATTGCCGATACTGTGGTCTACAACCCAAGTTATAGGAGATATTACTACATCATCATTAACAAATATTTGTTGTGCCACAGTTCAAAGCAGTGACTACTGCGTCGTGGCGCCGTGTCCGCCATGCATGTCCCGCGCCAGCGCAAGTGCGCGCCATCGCGTGCCGAACGAAACGCCAACGAGAAGAAGGCAGAAACCGAGGGCAAGAGGCGAAAAGAACGCCTCCTCCTGCAATACGGCATTGGATGTGATCGTGACGATGGCAACAAAGGCGAAGAGAAAATCCGGGTCGCCGGTCGCGATCAACTGGCGACGCGCCGATATCGCGAGTGCCACCAGAAAGCCGAAGAAGACGATACTGCCTAATCCCATCTGATAGAGCATGACGCCAACGGCACTCTCCACCGGGATCGAAGCGACACCCTCGCCTTGAGCCCTATCCCAATCCAGATTGAGGCTGGTGCTCGATAGATTGCCGCCGATCCCCAACCCCTGTCCGAACGGGTTGTGCAGGAATTCACGAACGCCGGCGATCAAGCCCAGGACGTGATAGTCGCCATGCGTCGCACCAAAGACGATAGCGGCGACGGTCCACACCACAGCCAGTGCGACGACGGTCGTGAGTGTGAGTTCCGCCCTCGACGGGCGAAACATCAGCTGTGCGCCGAGTGCGACAATCAGCATGAATGTTGCCCCCTTCGAGCCGATGACCAACAGCAGCGGAAGCGCGACAATGGGCACGACCCAACGTCCCCTGAACAGAAGCCACGCGGACATGATGCTGAGGCCATAGGCATAGCTGATCGGATGGAAATTCGGGCCGCCGTTGCGGAAGATCGGCGGAAGCAGGTCGCTCAACAGCTTGATGTTGAAGAATGTCGTCATCATCGTGTCTTCAAGGCCGCGGAGCACGAAGCCGGTTTCCCTGAGCCTCTTTTCCCAGATGCCGGACTCGATCTGCGCCTTGAGGCCACGCTGGACATAGAGATCGCCATGGAACAAGCTCAGGAAATCCATACGGAAGATCTGCTCCAGATAGCCATAGGCAATCGCGCCGACACAGAGCCAGAAGATGGCCTTGCGCAAATCGATCGGATAGAGAGCCGCGGCCAGAATTGCGATGTGGAAGCAGGCAAGCGGCGTGAGCGTATTGCGGAAGTAGATGACGGCGTCCTTCGGGCCGCCATGAACGGCACCGAGCACAAAGTAGAAAGAAACGGTCGCGCATAAGGCGAAGCTGAACAGCAGCCACGGACGCAACTCCGTCAACGCGCGCACGCGATACTGGAACGAAGCAGCCAGGAAAATGCCGAAGGCAGTCATAAGAATGACGAAGTTGGCACCGCGCAACGCATCGAACGTGTTGTGATCGGGCACGAAAGGCGTGAACCACGCGACCACGAGATTTTGGTAGAGAAAGGAGCAGGCGATCACGACCGGTATGCAGCCGGGCAATGCGACCGATAGCACCAATGTCAGAAGAAAGGTGGCCGCAACACCGAACGGCGTCCACACCGCAAAGGCGGAAACCGACGCGACGACAGCAAGCAACGCGACGAGCAGATGAAGCATGGCATCCGAGCGCAGCGCCCTCACCGCACCTGTTTCAACGCCGGCATGGCCACCTGCAATGCTCATTGCCAGCTCCCATCCATCAGCGCTCGTTGACGCTTTGCGATACGACACCCCGCCCGCATCTCACCCACCACCATCGCTGCCGAGCAATGCCGCCGTCATCATGGGGTCAAAACCATCGGTACTGCGCCTGTTTTTGATGAAGCCGAAGCCTTGATCGAGCTCCCAATAGACCCAGCCAACCTGGTGCGCTTCCGCGGCGCGGCGCACGGCGCTAGTCCACGCCGCGCGACTTTCGGCATCGACGCAGAAATTCAGCACACCAAACTCGTTCATGAGGACCGGACACTCATGCGTCTCGGACCAATGTTTTAGCCTCGTAAACTCTGAAGCGACCGCCGCTTCGCTCCACGGCGTCGACAACTGTTCCTCGATCAGCGCCGAGGCCTGCTTGTCGCCTGACGCTCGAAGCGCCCTGATGCGCTCCTGGACTGCTGGGGTTTCCTTCGTTGCCGGGAAGGGCAGGTTCGAAATTCGCGCGAGAGGGGACGCATCCCATGTTTCGCATTGATGGGTGAAGGCTGTCGGCGCATAGAAGTGAATGGCGGCAATCTGGTTGTCGTCGGCAAGCGGAGGCGTCTGGCCTATCTCCCATATGCCCTGCGAGGGAGACGGCCCCCAAACGAGAGTATGCTGCGGGCACGCCGATCGGACAATCTCCGCAAGGCGATCGCGCAATCCGAGCCAGGCCTCGCTCTCCATCGGCGGTTCGTTCAGAAGTTCAGGATAGACCGAAGCTGCAGGCAGGTCGGCAACGACGGTGCGAAGGGCCGTCCATGCCTGCGAGGCGCGTTCGGCTCCGGCATCGAAATCAAGGCGCAAGGCGGCGTGAAGATTTTCCGAAGGATGCATGTCGACAATGACGGCGAAGCCGTGCTGCACGAGCTCCGTCACTCCGTCTCGAATACGGCGGAGCGCCGGTGCGTCTCCGCCTGCGATGAGATCGCCATTGACGGGCAGCCGGACGGTCTCGAAACCCAAATGACGAAGTTTTTCGAGTACTGCCTCGCTCGGCTCGCTGCCGTCGATTCTATCCAGCCAGCCGGGCAGATTGAACCCGCGCGATGGAACGGCACGTTTACCCGCCGTCTGCGCTACTGCCGATGAGGGAACGGAAAGAGCCGCAATTACCGAGCTGCCCGCCAATGCAAGGGCACGCCTGCGTGACATCATCGCCGATCCTGGACCGATTGCCATGCCTACCGCCTCGCAACGATCCTACCGCTGTGTTTCCCATCGCCTTCAGGCCGAATGGCTTGCACCACCTGGCTTTCCGCGACGCCAACCGGATCCCGTGCGATCACAAGCGTCGCGCTGCGTTCGATCTGATCGACGTCAAGGCGTTGCCGAAGCATGTTTCCGACTTCCGACGTGTCTTCGCTGGGGCTGAGCGCGAAAAGCATAAGATCCGCCTCGGCAAACAGAGCTGGTTCCCAACCCTCGCCGACTAATGAAGGGGCCATCAGAAGGACGAAGTCGTAAGCTCCCGCCTCAGCCAATATGTCATCGATCGTAAGACGCGGTGGCGATACCGCGCTCTTCTCGGCGGCAATGTTGTAGACGGCGGTGCGAAGGCCGCTTGCGCCGCTGACAAAGACCCCATTGCCGTTTCGCGTCGGCGTTTCCAGACCCGGCTGGCTGCCAAATTCCACCACAAGCACCTTCTGTTCAGCCTGCTGAAGACCAATACCCACCATGGCGCCGGCAAGCCGTGCCGTGAGCGGGGTATGAAGCGAGGATACCAGCAGAACGTAAGGCTTCGGGTGCTCCTTGAGGTGACCAATGATGCGTCGCATCAGCTGCAGCACATCACGCGAGAAGGCTTCATTTCCGGCCTGGAAAAACCGTCGTCGCATCGCGCGAATGCTGGAGTAAGCCCCAACTCCGGTCACGCTCGGCAAATGGTACTCCCCAAAACTGATTGGGACGAGCTCGGAGCGCCCTTTCTCCGGCGTACCCTCCTTCTCAGGCCCAACCTCCAGCAGGCTGCTGCGTATCGGTGTCGTCGGATCGCTCCCCCTTTGGTTTTTCGGCCCGCGCAGCAGGGCAACGCCACATCCGACGATGAGACCCAGCAGGGCACTGACCGGTAACAGCAGCAAAGGCTTCGGCCAGGTTGGCTGCACCGGCGGCGCTGCGGAGCTTATCACCCGGGCCTCCTGCAATTGGAGACCCTGCATCTGGGAGGTTTCTTCGGCACGCTTCAGGAAATCGTCAAGTACGGTTCGAGCCGCCTGCGCCCTCGCCTCCAATCGCCGCAACTGCACCTGCGCGACGTCGGATCCTTCCAGCTGCTGACGCAGCGCACCAAGCTTCGCCTGAAGCGTCAGGACGTTTTGGGCAGCCAGATCGGATTTCGCCTTCAGCTCCTGCGTGATCCGCTGCGCCTCCACAGCCATCAGCCCCTGCATCCTGTCCAGCTCGGACCGAAGCCTTTTGATCAGCGGATGGCGCGGCTGGTACATGGCTTCATAATTGGCAAGATCCGAGGCGCGTTGGTTGTAATTTTCGCGCAACTTCACGGTTGCTTCGGAGGAAAGGATCTCGGATAGCTTGGCAAGGCCAGTGGGCGACGTGCCGGCGGCAACCGCCTGATTGTATTTATCCTTGGCTTGATCGGCGTCGCTGCGCGCAGCGATCAGTTGGTCGGTGAGTTTATCGATCTGCGACTGCAGCGTGCCCCCGGCGGAAGCATCGAGGATCTTGTGCGTGATCTTGAACTCGGCAACTTCGTGCTCGGAATCGCTGACGTTTTTCTGAAGGCCGCCGATCTTGTCGGCAAGCAGGGAGTTCACGTCGCTGTTGGCGGTCTCCCGCTCGCCGGAAAGTCCGGCCGTGTAGCGACTGACGATGGCGTTGGCGATCCGGGCAGCCTTATCGGCGTATCGGGATACGAAATTGACGTCGATAACGTAAGTAAGCCCCGCTCGCTCGACGGTGACGCCGCGCTGAAATCGCCGGAAGATCTCATCTTTTGTTGGCGCACCACCGCCCAATCCGACGAGCGACAGCAGACCACCACCGGAAAATTCCGGATCATTCGCGATGCCTTCGCTTTCGAAGACTTTCATCAACAGATCGCGCGATTCGATGACGAAGACCTGGCTTGCAATAGCGGCGCTATCGCTGCCGATTCCGGGCAGGACGCTGTTCAAGTTTGTGGCGTGGGAATCGCGGGGGTCGATCATGATCGAGGCGGTCGCCGTATAGCTCGGCTTGGCGACGGCGAGATATGCGACGGTCAGCAGGAGCAGCAGGCATGTGCTTGCCAGAACGGTCATCTTGCGTTGCCAGAGGATGGTCCATACGGCCCCGACATCGAACAGCGGCGGAAGTGTGCGCTCGTCAATGCTAAACGGCTTCATCTAGTCCCTCTTCGCAGCCGCAGCTTTCGGCGCATCGCACATCACTAAATGCAGTATTAGTGAATAATATTAATCATCCGTTGAATTTACACCCCAGCGTGTGATCCGAACCGGTATTCGCAAGTAACCATGTTACGAGTTCGTTCTGGCTCCAGCATAAGAACTTACGATATTAGAGATACATTCTATTCTCGGACTTTCAGGCCCTGAAGCCAGGACCGGACGACGCAGGATCACGATATTGGGCGACAAAACGAGCAGCGGTGACGCTTTATCGGCCGCAGCAGCTTCTCCTGCGGACAACCTGCGCTTGTCGGTGGGCGCGCTCGCCAAGAGCGGCGCGGTCGCCAGCATCATCAAGCTTGTAAGCGCGGGCCTGTCGTTCCTGATGTTCGTGGCCGTCGCCATGACGACGGACGGACGGCAATTCGGCCTCTACAGCGCCGCCTATGCCGGAGCGAGTCTCACCTCGTTTTTTTCGCTGATTGGACAGCATAGCGCGGTCCTTCGCTTCTGGCCGCAATATGCCGGAAACAACGACCTCAACTCTGCAAACGGCATGATGGCACGATCCATCCTTGTCGCATTGGCCGGGCTCGTGGGATTCAGCTTCGTCATCGTCGTGATCGCATTCCTGCCATTGACCAGCGCCGACATGCCGGAATGGCGATCGATCTGCATAGCGGCAAGCGTGCTTGCTTTTGCCCTCGGCTGGTCGGAATTCGTGGCCTGCGCCCTGCGCGCCAAAAACGCCCTCATATTCGCCCTGCTACCGCGCGATGTCATATGGCGCGCGATTGCGATCCCGGTCTTCGTGTTCGCTCATTTCATGCAGATAAAAATGAGCGCTGTGACCGCAATCTATCTGACGGCTGGCTTATTGCTTCTTTCGATCGCTCCACAAACGATCGTCCTGTTTCGCGATACGATCCGCATGAAACGCGGGCCATTGAGCCCGGAGCAGAAGCGGGAGTTCAAGACCGTTACGCTCGGCCTTTGGGGTGTAACGGCGCTGCCGCCCGCGCTCAGTCAAGCGAGCACGCTGCTTGTTGCTGCCATCCTTGGCCCAGAGGCCGCCGGAGCGATTTTCGTCGCCGACCGGACCATGCGTCTCGTGGTGTTGGCCCTCAACGGTATCAACCAGGCGCTTGCCCCACAAATCTCGGGCGCCTTTCATAGCGGCGACAGGCCGCATGTTCAGCGCATCACCAGCCTTGCCGCCCTCGCCGGCTTCGCCATCGCAATGTCCGTGCTGGTCGTCTTCGTCGTCTTCGGGAATCTGATCCTATCGGTCTTCAATCCAGCCTATGCCACGCCGACCATGCAGGTGACGCTGATCATCTTCGGCATTGGTGCGACGATCGGGACGGCCTGTGGCCCGACCGAAATCCTCATGCAGCTGACCGGCCTGCAACACGCCCTTTTCAAGCTGCTCGTCGTCGTCAATGTGCTTGGGCTGTGCGCAACAGCGGCTCTGACCTATCTGCTCGGACCGATCGGCGCAGCCTTGAGCATTGCCGGCACCATCAGCGTCTGGTGCGTTACTGCCGTGTTCATCGCCCGGCGCAGCATAGGCATCAATCCATCCATTTTCGGCTTCTTCGCCGGAGAAGATGCGCTCGCCGCCCGCTCCTTTCTGAAAGGTCGCACATGAAAATCATCCAGGTACAGACGCAGGCGGAGGCAGGCGGAGCGCAGCGCATTTCCGATATGGTGGGCGAAGGCCTGCGCGCCCGCGGCCATCAGATACGCACGGTGTTCATGTATCGGAAGACGGATGTCTATGATCGGGATCCCTACGCGGATTTCATTCTGACCGAACCACCGCACGGCCTGCTCGGTCAGATGAAGGCCGCTAGCGGCCTTGCTCACTATCTGCGCCGCGAGCGTCCGGACGCAGTCATTACCTTCCAGCACTATGGCAATATTTTCGGCACGATCGGCGCGCGTCTCGCGGGAGCGGGCCGGATCATCGCGAACCAGAGCGGCGCCCCGCAAACCAGAGGTGTGAGGGGCGTCCTTACGCAGATCGACAAACTTATGGGCACCCTTGGCCTCTATCATGCCAATGTCGTCAACTCGAGCTGGACCGAGGCCCAATTCGCGGCATTCCCTGGGGCTTACCGACGGCGGACCCTTCGGATCGACCATGGCGTTGCCACACCATCGCATCAAATCGAAAGGGCGACTGCGCGGGCAGCCTTCGGCCTGCCGGAGCACGCCTGGCTTGCCGTCTCGTCCGGACGCATGGCGCCCTCCAAGAACCAGGTCGCACTCGTCGGGGCGCTCGCACATCTGCCCGACATGCATCTCGCGATCGCCGGAGCCGGACCAGAGTGGGACGCGATTGTAACACTTGCCGAAAACCAGCACGTCAGCGACAGGTTGCATCTCATAGGAGAAGTTCCGCCCAGCCGCATTTTTGAGTTTCTTGCGGCGGGCGACGTCTATGCTTTTGCGTCGACCACGGAAACGTTCGGTCTCGCCGCCGTCGAAGCAGCCATCTCCGGACTGCCCGTCGTGACCAGCGCCCTACCGGTCATGCAGGAAGTGCTGACGACGGAGGATGGCGAGCCGGCGGCACTCTTCGTCGAGGCTAGTACAGCGGGCATGGTGCAGGGTCTTTCCGAGATCATGGCGAAGCCTCAGCTTGCAGCCAGTCTCGCCGCCGCCGGGCAGCGACTTAAAGAACAATACTCTCCAGCCAGAATGTGCGCAGGCTATGAAGCGCTGCTCTCGGCTCAATCATTTTCGCACGGCCGCAATCCCATCGATCACCTCCAATCGGCCTGAGCGATTGAGTGTATGGATCTGTGGATAGGGCCAATCGCCAACCGCATCGATGGGCCGAGGTGCGGACAAACGAACAGTCTGCTCGTCCAACTCCAGCAATTCGCAGAGACCGAGGCCGCCTCCATAACCGAGCGTACCATCCTGCATTGGCAGGAAGATGCGATTACTCTTGTCATGAATAAAGGCCCCTCCGGGTCGGGCCATCCGCCGATCGATGAGCACCGGGTTCAGCGGATGCTGCCTCCAGGGACCTGCAAGTCTCTCGGCGTGGAAAATCACCAGCGTATCGGAAGTACTGCCGTAGCCATCGCGGTTCGTGGCAAAGAGCCAAAGCCGCCCGCCATGTTCGAGCAATGTCGCGTCGGAAATTTCACCGTCTAAGAGCACGGCCTCCGGAACCCAACCGTTAGGGAACTCCACAGAGCGATAGAGCGTGAGTTTTCCACTCGCGCTGGCCTCGGGTAGCATCCAGATCGCGCCATCCCGCTCAAAGACCTGCGGATAAGAGAGATGATACGGCTCTTCCAGGACGCATCGCGGCGCCTGAGGCTTGCCATCGGCATCGAAGCGCACGACGGAAATAACAGCCTTTCGCGTTGCGTGCGGATAGTCTTCCACGAACAGGAAGTCTTGGTCCCGCCAATGGAAAACAAAGGGATCGGCATAGAAATGATCCCCGGCGTCCGGCAGGACAGACCAACCATTGCCGAGCTTGGATGTCGCCGCTACCCCGTCTCCATCGATGAAGCGATAGCCGACGCGCCAATGGGCATGGCGGAAGCGCACCCGCCGCATGGCCTCGTTGCCGAGCCGAGGCAGGGCTCCCGTCAGATAGGTCGATACAAAACCCTTCGCCGTGTCACCAGCATTTAGAGTCGGCTCTGGCCGCAGATCTTGCGCGACCGATCGATTTTCGACGAAAGCCCGCACAACCGAAACGGCAAGCGTGATGGCGCGAGCAAGCACGTCTTCAAGGCCGAGCGCCGCAGACTCACGCCTGTCGACCATTGGCATGGCCCTTCCCACCACGGTCTTTCCATCAAGCACTGCCTCGATCACAGGCAGAGTGCCGGACGCAACTGCCGCCGCGACCGCACTATCCAACGGAGATCCGTCGAACCGGAGCGCGATGGTAGGGACAGGCGATAGGGCAGCATTGCCGGTAAGGTCCAGCCGCAGCGTTGGGGGCTCCTGACGAACCTTTGTCGGAATCTCCGACACGGGAGAGACAAGAGCGGGGCCGCCCCTGCGGAAGACGCGACGCTCAAGCGCCAAGGCAATATTGACGATGGCAGGCCAGGCTGTCGCCCCGGCATCGTGCGAGACGGCGATATCGTATCCATCAGCCTGAAGTCGCTGAACCATGACCTGCTGCCACAAGCGAGGAGCGGCTTTTGGAACGATGATATCGATCGATGGCATGGCGCTTCCCGTCCGCGACTGCCTCCTGCGGGGCCCACAGGCGAGATGTGAAATAGCTTGGCCAACAAAGCTTACTTTCGGGTTACTCCAGGGTTGCATTGGAAACGACGAGATTCGTCCATGGCGGATCGGCAGGCACATGGATCCGGGCATTCAAACTCCTGCCACGGCTACGAAGAGCCCATCCCCTATAATAGGTTGCGGTGAGAGCAGTGACCCGACGCACCGTCATCGATGCGCCGGATGAAAGGATTATCCTCGGGCACGCAAGGCAGCCGTCAGCGGGAGACGCGTGGCGGCAAGAGCAGGCAGTGCGCCGCCGATTACGCCGATGGCCAACCCCAAAAGACCGGCGATGGCAATCACTCCTCTGTCCACCGTCAATTGAAATGCCATACTGGTATTGTTTGCACCGATCGTGCTGGCTTGCCAGCCGTTGAAAAGGATCCACGAAGCAGCAACGCCGATCACGGCCCCCATCGCCGAAAGCAGGATCGCTTCGACCCAGGTCGCAACAAAGGCGGAAAGCCGGCTGAATCCGAGAGCTCGCACCGTGGCAATCTCGACGGCACGATCCGAGACGGAACTCATCATCGTGTTGAGCGCACCCGCCGTGGCGCCCAGCGCCATCAAGAGCGCGATCGGCCATCCGAACATGCGAATGAGATTGGCCGTACCCGAAGATTGTGCCGAGTAGAGATCAACCTCGGATACTGCCACCAGGGGCAAGACCGTGATGCCGCCAAGCGCTGCCTGCAACTGTCGAATCGAACTCGGTTCGACAAGCCCGAGCCTCATGCTCTGAACCTCTCCCTGTCGATCGAATGCCGAGCGAACAGCATCGAGGTCACCCCAAATTTCCGATTCGAAAGCACTTCCATTTGCGGAAAAATGGCCGACCACTGTCCATTCGACCGGGCCTAGCCGGACCTGTTGCCCAATGGCGAGGGAGCGGGCTCCCTTCGCAAGGCGATCGCCGACGACGATGTCACGCGAGCCGACCCGGGGATAGCGGCCGGCTGAAAGAGTAACGCCGTCTCGCAGCGACGGTCCCGTCGAGTCCATGCCGCGCAGGGCCAGCATCCTGGCAGTTTCGCTTCCCTCTTGCCGAACTTCGACCGGGACGACGATTTCACGGGAATAGACCAGATTTCCGACCGCATCGCGCGTGGTTCCCATATCGCCACGCATTGCCTCCAAGGTTCGAATGACGCTAGTCGGAATATCGGAACCCATTTCCTGATTGGTCCCACCGCCAAGAACAACGGCAACGGTGGGAGAGCCCGCCGCCCGCAAGGCCGCCTCGAAGCCCGCGGCCATGGAGAGGAAGCCAGCGAGAACCCCGACGACGAGCGCGATGGACAGCGCCATGGAGATCGAGATCGCCAGCCGGCGAGGCAGGCTGAAAAGGCTGGCCCGGATCATCACTAGTATTTGCTTGATACTGGAGGACATGGAATTATCTCGCTCTGAGTGCTTTGGCGACGGGCGCGCGCATGGCATTGATCGCCGGCAGCATCCCGCTCGCAACTCCAAGGAGCATGATGAGGCAAATCGCCTTTGCGAACGCTGCGGTCGAAAAGACCAGGCCGAGAAGCGGCCCGGCGGCTATTGAGGCGAGCTTCGCCAGGAAAAGCCCGGCGAAGCCCCCGATAATGAAGATCAGCATCGTCTCGCCGAGAACGAGCCCCAGAATCCGCCTGCGCGAAAAGCCAAGCGTCTTCAGAACGCCGATTTCAAAGGTGCGCTCTCGGACGGCAAAGACCATGGTGTTGACGACGATCATCAACAAGGTCGTAAAAGCCGCACCGACGACGAGGTTTACGATCAGACCTATGTCGGCGTACTGACGAAGGAAAGCTTCAAGAAATTGCTTCTCCGACTGCGTCCGCGTCGGCACCGCAGAATTGGCAAACAGGGCATCGATGCGAACCGCCAATTCACCAGAAGAGATATCCGCCTGCGGCCGTATGATAAAAGCGTCCACGGTGTCAGCGTTCCGCTCGCGGACAGCGTTGATGTAATCGTAGCGAGCAATGATGAAGTAGGTATCGGCGCTTGCGGTCTCGCCGTCGAAAACGCCGGCAATCTCAAAACGCCAGTCGCGACTGCCGTCTTTTGCTGCGGTTTGGAAGGAGGTCAGGGTAATGCGCTGGCCGATGGTCCAACCCTGGGCCTCCATCAAAGCCCGGCCGACAAGCACGCGATCGCGCCCGGCAGAGAGCGATTTGACGAGATCGGCCGTCAGCGCAAGCTCCTTACCGTTGACATCCGCAAGCAGCTGCGGCTCGACGGCACTGACGGCCATGACATTCTTCTCCGTGCCGACGAAGCCGCGCAAGCGCGCCATATAGGCGACGGAGGATACACCCGGCACTGCGGCGATGCGCGACATGTAGGCCATCGGTAGCGGCTGGTTGCGCCCGGCGGCATTCATGACGCCGAGAATGCTTTCGCTGGCGCCGGCCGCCCCCTGCGAGCCGTTCATGAAACTCGCCGTCAGCCCGTAGATCAGGAAAGCCACGGCGACGCAGAAGATCAACAACACCGTACGCAGCGGCTTGCGCCACGCATTCTTTCCGGCAAGACGCAGGAAACTCATCACGCAACCCTCTTCTCTTCGACGAAATGCCCCTTGTCGAGATGCAGCACGTGCCTGGCATGACGTGCGGCTTGCTGATCATGCGTGACCATGACGATGGTCTTGCCCATCTCCCGATTGAGGAAGCCGAGCATGTCGAGCACTTCGTCGGCCGATTTCCTGTCGAGATCGCCGGTCGGCTCGTCGCAGAGCAGCAGATCCGGATCTGCGATGATGGCTCGCGCAATACCGACACGTTGCTGCTGGCCGCCGGACATAGAGGCCGGATATTGCTTGCCACGGCCGCCAAGCCCGACGAGATCCAGAACTTTTTCGACCCGCGCGCGCCGTTCCCTGGCGGAAATCGGCTTGAGCAGAAGCGGCAGCTCCACATTCTCCGCCGCATTGAGCATAGGCAGCAGATTATAGAACTGGAAAACGATACCCATATTGTGCGCGCGCCAGGAAGAGCGTGCCGCCTCTCCCATCTGATCGAGCCGGGCGCTGCCGATGCGCAGCTCTCCTGCATCCGGGCGATCGATACCGGCCAGCATGTTGAGAAGCGTTGATTTTCCGGATCCGGACGGCCCCATGATCGCGACGAAATCGCCTTTCGGGATAGTCAGATCGAGACCGCTGAAAATGGGAAGCACTTCGCCGCCCAGGCGATATCCTTTCTGTATGGCTCTCAAAACAACGTACGGCTCTTCCTTGGGATCCTCGGTCATCGGTTGATCTCTCCTGATAGTTCCTGGAAATTGGGTGCGGCGATGCGAATGCGTGCGGCCATGTTCGGACGAATCCCGATCGGCGGATCGATCAGGGAAAAGCGAAGCGCGATCGTGCCCTTTTCAACCGAAGCGATGGGCGCGATCTTGGCGAGGTCGATAGTGAAAGGCCTGTCGGGAAACCCGTCGAGGACCGCCTCCCCGCGCATGCCAGGGTAGATCATGGCGATGTTCGTCTCGGCCACGTCCGCATCGATGACCATGTTGCCCATATCGATCAGCGTCAGCAGACTCTGATTTTCCCGAATGCTGTCGACGCGTGCGAGCACCGTATCGCCGATGTGTGCGCCGACCTTCGCAACGGTGCCGGCAAATGGCGCCCTCACGGTGAGTTCATTCAGCTGCTCCCCGGCAATGCGGACGGCAATTTCAGCCCGATCGATATCCTGGCGCGCCTGCGCCACCGCGTTGGAGGCGCTCTGCGAAGCTGTCAGGGCTGCCTCAAGATCCTTTTGAGGCATTGCTGCGCGGGTCGCCAGCACCTCGATGCGTCGCAGCGAGGCATTCGCCTGGGTCAGCTCGATAGTCCGTGCCGAGAGAACGAGATCGGCGGAGACCCTAGCCGCTTCCGCCTGCTCAAGCGCAAAGCGGGCGCTCGCATCGTCGAGCGTGATCAGGACCTGACCGGCCTCGACACGATCGCCCGCTTCGACCGCAATGCCGGTAATCCTGCCTTCGTATTTGGAAAAGACTGCGGTCGAGCGCGGCGCGACGACATAGCCCGATCCGGTGATTTCGCGAGTCGATGCTGAGGTAGTCTCCCTACCGGAGAATGCTTCCGGCTTGTTTGCCTTGACGGCTATAGTGCTCGTAGCAACCTTTTCGGAGACTGCGGCCTCCGCCCCTTGCTGCTCTGGAAGCAGGGCAACTACACTGCTCGCCACATTCGGCCACATGAAAATGCAGGCGATGGGTGCGGCAATCGAAGCAAGGATGATCGAGGCGAGAGCGCACCGCCGCGCGATTTTTCGCGGCGATCCGGATGAGGTGGTTTCCGTTGCTGGCGCAAGGGAGAGCGACTTGAGCGCTTCGGCAAGTTTGCGGTCGGGTTCGGTGATGGTGTTCATGCCGACAGCATGACCGATCAGGCCGGTAACTCGACCTCAAACATGTTTTTGACGTCCTCGATCGCGATTTCGCACTCAGCCTGCGGAGTCAGGCCGGATTTTCCTTCCGCTCCCGCCATTGCAGCGGGGTCATGTCAGTGACGCGGCGGAACTCGCGGTTGAAGTTGGATTTGGTCTGGAAACCCACCTCGAACATGATGTCCGTCACGGGTCTCTTCGTTTTCTCGAGCAGGCTGCATGCCTCGGCAACCCGGAACTCGTTGACATATTGCGAGACGTTCTTGGCAGTCGTGCGATTGATCGCCGTCGAGATTTGCCGGGCCGGGATGCCGGCCTTGCGAGCGAGGCGATCCAGATTGAGGTCCGGATCCCGATAGACGCGTTTCGCTTCCAACAGCGACTGGATCGCCGCTATCGTGTCCTTGTCTGCGGCCATATCGAATTGCGGAGCAGGCTCAGCCATCTCCGGAAAGCTGCGCCCACGGCTGGCGACGGCACCCGCGATCGACAGAATGACCAGCGCCGCCAGGTTGCCGAATGTGATCAGGGTGATGGCGTGCCGGCCTTGCGTCCAGGCGAAATCGAGCGCGACGAAGATGTCGAGCAGAGCCGACAGAAGCAGGGTAAAGGCGGTGAAGACAAGAGCGCGAAAAACCGGCGACGTGCTTTCGAAAGACGTCATCCTCAGCGCATCCGTCCCTGCGCGCATGAGGAGCAGGATCGCGACCGCATAGCCGATGAAGATCATAGGGAGCGCCACGTCGATGGCATAACGCGATATCGACATCAGAAGAACGATCATGACGGCCGGAAGGACATGCAATCCTATTCGCCAGGAAGGTAGCTCAGCGCTTTTGTGCGTGAGCTTGCGCACTCCCAGATAGGCCAGTGGCGGGATGAGCGCGGCACTGACCGGCATCATATAGATGACCGCTTCGATGCCGTATCCCCAACGCAAGCCGCCGAGAAAACCTTGAAAGGCGCTTATCAATATAAGCGCCAGAAACGGGAGGTTGCGGGGGGCCTCTTTCAAGGAAGTCTGGTCACTCCCCTTCGCCATCACGGCAAAAAGAATGAGGAGCAGGATGGCAATGACAAAGGGAAGCGGGATGAAAAGCATCGGGATCTACATCAAGCAAGGAAAACGGGACGATCGAGCTGAGCCATGGCTTTAATCGACACCCTCCGCGACCTGAATCATGTTCGAGGTCAACAATATCCTTTGCCGCAACCATTCCAATGAAAAACAGGCTTTCGTGGCTGCACTTTCGACAAGAGGTTTTGCGCTCCCTCGTCCATTCGGCCGGACGCGCGTGTCGGGCGCTTACCGCTTGGCCTTACCGCCCCGCCGATCCGCTTCCGCAACGACCGATGGCGCGATCGAGCCGATCTCGAGCCGCACGCAGAAGCCCTCGCTCGTATCAAGGAACAGCACTCTTCCACCGTGAATTTCGGCCGCTCTCTTGACCAGGTTCAAGCCCAGGCCCGCTCCGGAAGAGCTGGTATTGATACGGCGAAATGGCTCAAAAGCACGATCGCGCTCGTGCGGTGGAATGCCAGGCCCCTGGTCGCAGACATCGATGGTACCCGCCGCGCCGACCCGCACGACGATCGCGCCCTTCCCGCCAGCATGATCGATTGCGTTTCGAATGAGATTCACGACAGCCATTTCGATCGTCGATGTCTGGATGATAAAGAAGGCCTCCTGCGAGGCAGGCTCGAAATCGAAGTCGTAACCGGCGTCCATCGCGATAGGCGCAAGGTCGGCAGCGATGTTCTCGACCAGCATGTTCAGGTCTTTTCGTTCCGCGCGCAATTCAACGGCGCCGACAGCCTGCATCTCCAGAAGCTGATGAGCTACGCGCGAGAGGCGATCAATATCGCCGCGAAGCTGCTGGCTAACTTCGACCTCCGGAAGCAGATCGGCTCGGGTTCGCGCGATCGCGATGGGTGTCCTCAGTTCGTGAGCCGCGTCGGCGAGGAAGCGATTGTGCCGGTTATAGCCTTCGTCGAGCTTGGAGAGAGCGTGATTGAAGGCATCGACCAGAGGAATAATCTCGGTCGGCACCTTGGAACGGTCGAGCCGGGCCGAGCGTGTCTCGAAATCGATCGTCTGCGCCTGCCTGGCCGTGTCCACCAGCCAGCTCAATGATCGACCGACGGCGCGCGGCGTCACCAGCAACGTTGCCACCCCGGTCAGCGCCAGCATGGGAACAACGACAATGAGGATGATGAATCCTACAGCCGGCAAGACCGTCAGCCAGGGCGTCTGCCCGTTGGCATCCTTGGCGACGTCGACGCGAATGTTGATCCACACGTTGAGACCTTCATTGGGGAAACCTCGTTCGGTCGCGGCGACGAATTGAAGCCTGCCAACCGGTGTGTCGCGGTTTTCGAGCGTGGCATGGGTTCCGTTGCCGACCTCCACCCGTGCCCGGTCGATCGTCCGGGGAAAACTCTCCTTGAGGGCCGCCACCGGCGCCTCTCCATATTGGACGGTGTATCCATCGGTGTCGCGGATAACGAACCATAGCTCTGGAGAACGACGCTTCAGCTCGGTGATCGCGGGCACATCGTTTACCTGCAACCGGCCGTCGGCATCCCTGACCACATGTTCCGCAACGATGCGGACAGCCTGTTCATTGGCATCCTCAAGCTCTGGATTGATGACCCAGATCCAGCCGACAAGAAGAACGACAAAAAGAACCAGAAGAAATGCCTGCAACGGGATCAGGCGTCTTATCAGCCCCCATCGCAAGGACCGGCGGCGCTCTGACCTCATGCCTTGGCCCGGATCAGATAACCGATGTTTCGCACGGCTCTTATTTCGACGGCAGCCCCGGCGAGAGCCAGCTTCTTTCGAATCCGGGAAATATGAGCGTCGAGCGCATTCGAGCCGATTTCGTCTTCCAGTGCGTAAACCGACTCGATCAGGTTGGATCTCGTGACGATACGGTTCGGCCGGCGCATCAATGCCTCGATCACCAGATATTCCCGTCGCGGGAACTCGATCACCGATCCCGCTATGGAGACTTCATTGCTGCGGGGGTCGACGCTCAGATTGCCGAAATCGAGATACTTGTCAGAAATAGTGGGACCTCGCCGCTGAAGCGCCCGCAGCCTTGCAAGCAGCTCCTCGATGGCGAAAGGCTTCGCGAGGTAATCGTCGGCGCCGCTGTCGAGCCCATCGACGCGGTGATCGACGCTGCCAAGTGCCGTCAGAACGAGAATCGGCACTGGATGTTTGCGCTGGCGAAGTGCCGCGACGAGATCCAGGCCTTCGCCATCCGGCAAACGGCGGTCCAGCACCAGAACATCATAGGTGCCGACGCGCGCCATCGCGTCCGCGTCGGCGATGGTGCGGACATGATCGGCCAGCACATCGCGACGCCGCAGCGCCTCAAGCAAAGCCTGAGCCATTTCGGGCTCATCCTCGAGCAGCAAGATCCGCAATAGCCTCTCCTAAGGAGGACAGCGCCTCGCCGCCCCCGCGCTCACTGACACGGAAAAGATTGCATATACATTACATGCCGCCGTCCGATATGGGCGCAAGCGGAGATCCAGTCGATTTCGACTGGACAACGGCTGAACGTTTGGGCTGGACAAGCGATCCGGCACATCCAGCCAGTGTTCACAATGTCACACCTTGCCTAAAAGTTGTTAACGACTTGCTATTCCACCTTGCCACGGTCTAATCCGGCCACAAACCAAATCTACGGGTCGCCCGAAAGATTCACCCGTCCGCCTTATTTGTTAACAACATCACTGCGATCCCCATGAGCCGTATTTTACCATCTCTATCCCGCCGAACTTTCATTTTTGGTTCACTGGCCGCTTCAGCAACGCTGGCCGGCTGCTCTACCGTGCCCGGTGCCCAGGGAGGTCCCGGCGAACAAGCGATGCGGGCGCCATTGCCGGCGGTTCCGGCGGTCAAGCCAGTCGTCGAGCCGGAAGTCGTTGCTCCCGCTCCGACTGCCTCTCCCGAAATCGCCGCTCGTTATGCGCAGCTCCAGGATGGCGCCTACACCATCCCTGCAATCCCTTACGAGAAAATCGACCCCAAATATTATCGCCAGCAGGTCGCTGATCCCACAGGCGAGCCAGCCGGCACCGTCGTCGTCGACACGGCTTCGCGCTTCCTCTACCTGGTGCAGCCGGGCGGCAAGGCGCTGCGCTACGGCGTTGGCATCGGCCGCGAAGGCTTTGCCTGGAAGGGAGAAGGCATCATTCACTGGCGTCAGCACTGGCCGCGCTGGAAGCCGCCGACCGACATGATCGCCCGCCAGCCGCGCCTCGCGCAATTCTCCGTCGCCAATGGCGGCATGGCACCGGGCTTGAAGAATCCTCTGGGCGCGCGCGCGCTTTACATCTTCCAGAATGGCAAGGATACCCTTTACCGCCTGCACGGGACACCGGATTGGCGATCAATCGGAAAGGCGACGTCTTCAGGCTGCGTCCGGCTTATTAACCAGGATGCCATCGACCTCTACGAGCGTGTTCCGTATCATGCGCGGATTGTTGTCTATCAAACCCCACTGCCTGGAACTGCGGCCTGAACACAGGTTACGCGATACCGCCCGGCCTGACCGGGCGGTATCATTCCTGACGGCACTATCATAATGATGGAAAGGATGCGGTTTCATCATTCCAGGCGGAACGGGAACCTGCCGCATCAATTCAGTGGTTTTTGTTCGGCCCCTTGCCGGTGGAAAAGCTGCAAGTCTTGATCTTGCAGCTTGGGTCGTCACTCGTCGGCACGCTGGCACTCGCCATAGAACCCTGGCCGAGGCACGACATCGAATTTGAGACTGTGCGGCTATACATCATCATGCCCGGATGATGAGACGGGTAACGCAGCACGATTGACCCTTCCCGAGCTATCTTTTCATGCACGGTTGCGCAGGTCATCGACTTCGAGTTGTAGGCCGACATGGCCATCGCGTTCGTGGATATCATTCCGATTGCCGCTAGTATGATGATCGTCTTCATGGGGCTTCCTTTGATGGCACCAGATAGCGCTAGTGAGGATCACATAGTTCTTCATTAGCTTCACATTTATGACAGTGAGCCGACTTCCCTTTGTCGGCAGAGCAGATCCCAACCGTGTGCGCGATGCCTGCGAGTTCGTCGTCCGAACGCAGACGAATTCAATACCGTCTCAACCGCATGATGCGCTTAAGCACAATGCAGGGCGAGATGAGGCTTGATCGCCTAGGATGAGATAAACAGGGCTCGATGCGAAGAATACCGAGCCCTGTTGCACAGCGGGGTCAATCTGACCCCGCCGGCATCAGAAAGTCCGCTCGAAACGGAGAATGCCCGAGAAGGTATCGTCGCCCGGCAGATCGTAGTGAACATAGGTCACTTCCGGCTCGATCAGGAGGTTCTTGACGGGATTGAACTTGAGGTTGGTGGTCGCCTCGAAGATCTTCGAGTCTGTATAGGCGAGCTGCACGTTCCATTTCAGCTTGTCGTTGATCGGAACGCCGACGCCGCCCCAGACAGCCCAATCACCCCAACCGCAATCTGCACCATGAACGACGCCAGAAGACGTGGTGCAAGCCGAGACGTTCTGGTTCGATCCGGCATACTGGTTGAGCTTGTCGCCGTTGGTGTTCCAGCCACCCATCAGGAAGGCGGAGAACACGCCGAAATCGGCATCGATGCGAGCCTTGATGGCACCTTCCTCGACGATGGAGTCATAGCCGCCGACAACACGGAACTGCCATGCACCTGCCTTGTAGCCAAGGCCGGCAACAACGTTCGGCGCGTAGTGATTTGTTTCCGACAACTGCCAGCTTCCGCCATAAGCACTGGTCGTGGTCCCGGAATTGCTGTCTTCAAGCGAAATGACGCCGGTAAACCCGGTGCCGCTGTCGTAATTATATGTCAGCTGGTTGAGTTCGTATGGACCGTCATAGATGACGTCGTCCTGGATCACGTCGCCGGCATAGCCGATGAACTGGTTGTACTGTGAGTCCGTCTTACCGACCGTGAAGCCTCCGAGGGTGATATAGGCCCAGAGAAGGTTCGTTGTCGTGGCATTGCCGTCATTCCAATCCCAACGAACGATGGTCTCGGTCTTCAACGGGCCGTATTCGGTGTCAGTCGCGGTATTGAGGTTCAGCTCAGCGCGGGTATGCCATTTTGTACCAAAGCTGCTGGTTCGATTGTAGGGGTCTTTCCATTGACCTTCCGTGCGCACCTTGCCGCCCACTCTGAGGCAGGTTTCCGTGCCCGGAATGAAGAAATAACCGGCACCGAAAGCATCGCAGATGCGAACATATTCCAATGGTTCCGGTTCAGCGGCGACAATGGCGTCAGCCGCATGAGCACCGGATACTACGCTGAACGCAGCAGCCGAGCCGAGAAGCAAGCTCTTGATGTTCATGGTAACTCCGTTTTCGAGATGAACCTGCACGAAGCGGCGGAGCTCAAAAGCCCGCTCTGCGGCAAGTCTCATTGCCATTCTCGAAGCATGATGCTCCGCCTTTCGACGGCAAGATGCGATCGGGGCTGCTCTTTTACAACGACACTCATGAAATGTGACAAAATGTGACGGCGCGTACATATATTGTGTTGCTAAAACAGCGCATACCGAGAGGACAAGGCGCAGTTAGGGCGCGAGTCATCGCCACATTGCGAACCATCACTTGCAATGCTCTATTCGATCGCAGTGATCTCCAGCTCGTCATTGCCAAGGCTTACGAAGTCGCCAACTGCTTTGCCCATCACGAGCCTTGCCACAGGTGAGACATAGGAAATCGACCCGGCTTTCGGATCGGCTTCGTCCTCCCCGACGATACGATACTTCTGCACGCGGCCGTCTTCGCGGCTATACGTGACCGTGCTACCGAAGGCGACGACGTCGGACGAGATTGGCGCCGGCATGACCTCGGCGGTCCGCACGCGTTCAACGAGGTAACGTACATCGCGCAGAGGGATCGCCCCTTGCCGTCGGCGCTCGTTGACATCCTCAATTCCGGTGGTCGCCTCGTAGGCTTCCCGCGCCTGCTGGAGCTGCTGCTCGAGCGCCTTCAGCCCCGCCCCGGTCACGAGGTTCGGATGGGGAGAAATGATCCGGTCGGGCAGCAGGGTTTCCGCCGCCGTTTCCGCACTTTCTTCCTTCATGAACGCGGTGCTCAATTTCAAACTCCATTTCGGCTCGCTGTGCTTCGACGCCGGCGAACGCCGCCATCGTTGACCCGTCGCCCATATCGCATCTCTGGAACAACGTGGATCAAGCACCAAATAAGTCTGACATTATAGGGTGGATAGCGACCGAGGGGAAATGCAATGGCGACCAGAACGCCCAAACCAACGACGAAAACGAAGTCCGAAGGAGTAACAGGTGAACCCAGACTGCTTTCCGGCGGCAATCCGCAAATCGCCAAAGGGTATGGCGACGAACCCGTACAGGCCTACATCGCCGCCATGCCTGGTTGGAAAAGTGAGATCGGCCGCCGGCTCGATACGCTGATCGGGCAAACCGTTCCCAATGTGCAAAAAGCAGTGAAATGGAACTCGCCGCTTTACGGCCTCGAAGACGACGGCTGGTTTCTCGGCATTCATTGCTTTGCAAAATACATCAAGGTCGCCTTCTTTCGCGGAGCATCTCTGCAACCGATTCCGCCTGGAGAATCCAAGAGCCAGGATACGCGCTATCTCAACATCCGCGAAAACGATGTGATTGACGAAACGCAATTTGTCGACTGGGTAAAACAGGCGAGCAAGCTGCCAGGCGAGCGAGCGTGCGTCGATCTCGTCACCGACATTTCTTGGCATTCAGGGGATGATTGCGTAGCATCTGCTCGCAGTCGCACTCATCCGGCGGGCAAATCCTGCCGGCATATTTGTAACGCAGCGTAAAGGATCGCCATGAGTCGTCTGGACAAGGAGATGTTCCACTCCCTTTCGCTCCTTGGCATGGTCATGGGGCTTATCTTCTTCGCGGCGTCGCTGACACCGAGCCTCATGCCACGCTCCTATCTCGTCCAGGGCGCGCTCTCGGGCGTCAGCGCGGGCGTCGGCTACATGATTGGAACCGCCCTCACCTGGCTTTGGTTCTATCTCCAGCTGCCCACCCCGGATAAGTCATTGAAACCGCTGCGATGGACAATTGGGCTTGCATGTCTGGTCCTCTGCCTTGCCGCGCTCTGGCATGCCACGTTCTGGCAGAACTCGATCCGGCTTCTGTGGAAGATGCCGGCAATCGCCAGTGCGGAGCCATACTGGCTAGCAGCGGTGGCCGCGGCGACCTTTTTGGCGGCACTCGTCATCGGGCGATTGTTTCGTCTGGCCTGCCTGGTCTTTTCGAATTGGCTTTCGCGCATGGTGCCAAGCCGGCTGTCGAAGGTCGTGGGCGCCCTGCTCGCCATCGCGCTGTTCTGGTCGATCGGCCAGGGAATATTGCTTCGCCTTGCGCTTGACGCGGCGGATGCATCCTTTCAGCAGGCGGACGCACTGATCGAGGTTGATCAGCCAAGCCCACAGGATGCGACGAAAACCGGCAGCTACGCCTCGCTTGTCGAATGGCAGGGCCTCGGCCGGCAAGGACGGCACTTCGTTGCATCCGGCCCGACCGCAAGTGAAATCTCCAGCTTCTGGAATATGAAATCGCAGGAGCCGCTTCGTGTCTATGTTGGATTGAACAACGCCGAAACGAGCAAGGAGCGTGCGGCGCTTGCCTTGAAAGAACTGATACGGCAGGGCGCTTTCGATCGATCGCTTCTGGTCGTAATCGTCCCGACGGGAACCGGCTGGATTGACCCCGCCGCCATGGATACGCTCGAATATCTGGAGCGCGGCGATGTCGCCAGCGTCGCTGTGCAATACTCCTACCTGACAAGCTGGATGTCGCTTCTCTTCGAGCCACGGGAAGGCGAAGAAACGGCCATCGACCTCTTCGATGCCGTTTATGGCTACTGGTCAAAACTCCCGCACGACAAGCGCCCGAAGCTCTATCTGCATGGATTAAGCCTTGGAGCGCTGAATTCGCAGCTCTCGCTCGATATCTACAATGTCATCGGCGACCCGGTGAATGGCGCCTTGTGGAGCGGAACTCCCTTCCGCAGCGCCCGGTGGATGGCGGCGACCGCAGCTCGCAATCCCGGCACGCCGGAATGGTTGCCAAAGTTCCGGGACGGATCGGTGATCCGGTTCGCCAATCAGGAACACGCGCCTGAGCAATATGCCGCTCCCTGGGGTCCTCTTCGCGTCATCTATCTTCAATATGCCAGCGACCCGGTGGTCTTTTTCGACGCATCGTCCGCGTTCCGCGAGCCGGGATGGATGAAGGCGCCCCGTGGGCCTGATGTTTCGCCTCAGCTCACCTGGATACCTGTGGTGACGATGCTGCAGCTGCTCTTCGACATGATGATCGCCACCACATCGCCGGTCGGCTATGGGCATATCTACGCGCCACAGCACTATATAGACAGCTGGATATCCCTGACCGACGCCTCGATTGCGCCGCAGGATGTCACGCGGCTGAAATCGCTTTTCGCTTCGCGCCTCGGCATGACACCCTGACATGTAGACGACCGGAAGGCAGGCGACGAACAATCATGTTCGTCCGCAATTGCGGTGTCCGCCGAGTTACCAATCCTCAAATACAATGAGCCGCCAGGCTTTCACCTGGCGGCCCTTTGTCAGACGCAACATCAGTGCCCGCCGAGACGATATCCCGCATTGAGATAATCGAGCGCGACGCCGTTGACCGTCACTGCGTACCGATCTCCCGCAGCATCCCTGGAAACGGACACCTGGTACTTTCCACTCGGCAAGTCGAGATCCGCCGAGAAGTTGTCCCACTTTGCAGGCAACGAGGGCTTCACATAGAGGTGGCCATTTTCGACGCGAACGCCGAGGATACCCTCGATCGCCGTGCGATAGAGCCAGCCACCCGAGCCGGTGTACCAGCTCCAGCCGCCTCGGCCCTTAAGAGCGCCTTCGCCATAAACGTCGCCGGCAATCACGTAAGGCTCGACCCGGTAGACATCCGCCGCAGACTTATCGAGCGAATGATTGATCGGATTGAGCATTTCAAAGCAGCGCCAAGCGTCTTCCGACCGGCCCATGCGCGCGAAGGCGAGCGTGGTCCACACGGCAGCATGGGTGTACTGTCCGCCATTTTCGCGAACGCCCGGGGGATAGGCCTTGATGGCGCCGGGATCGTTGGCCGGGTTGGTAAAGGGCGGTGTCAGCAAGCGAATGAAGCCACCTTCCTTGTCAGCAAGCTTTTCGAGCACGGCATTCATCGCCATCTCGCTGCGCTCCGGATTGCCCTCGCCGGACAGAACGCTCCACGACTGGGCGATCGAATCGATCTTTGCCTGATCGGATTGGCTGGAGCCGAGCGGCGCGCCGTTATCGTAGTAGCCACGACGATAATAATCGCCATCCCAGCCGGCAGTTTCGAGTGCTTCCTTCAGCTTGTTCAGATGTTCCGACCAGCGGCTGGCGCGCTGGGTGTCGCCTCGCGCCTCGGCATAGCCGATGAACTGGCGAAGCGCTCCGGCAAGGAACCAGCCGAGCCAGACGCTCTCGCCGCGGCCATCGATGCCGACGCGGTCCATCTTGTCACACCAGTCGCCGCTCATCATCAGCGGCAGGCCGTTCACGCCCGAGCGTTTGATCGCCAGGTCGAGACCAAGGGCTGCATGCTCGTAGAGCGATGCGTTTTCGGCGGAGACGCGCGGCACGAGGAATGCGTCGTACTGGCCCGGGCTAAGCTCAGCCCCTTCGACGAAGGGCAGCATCTCGTCGAAGATCGCCGTATCGCCCGTCGCAGTGCAATATTGGTCGACCGCATAGGCGAGCCAGACCGGATCGTCGGAGATATTGGTTCTGACGCCAGCGCCGCTATCGGCCAGCCACCAGTGCTGGAAGTCACCCTTGGCAAACTGGCGACGGCCAGTATTGAGGATTTGCCTGCGAGCGATCTCAGGCGAATGCAGCAGGAAGGCCAGCGAATCCTGCAGCTGATCGCGCAATCCCCAGGCGCCGCTCGACTGATAAAAGGCGGTGCGCGCCATGATGCGGCAGCTGAGCGTCTGATAAGGCAGCCAGTTATTGACCATGAAGTCGAAGCGCTTGTCCGGGGTCGAAACGCGGGCCTTGCCCGTAAACGTCCTCCAGAAATCGCGGGTTTTGCCGAGCACATCCTCGAAGGAGATTGAGCGGATATCAGCGATGAGAGCGGCGGATTCCTCGCGAGAGCCCGCATCGCCCATGTAGAAGCAGATGTCGTGCACCGCGCCCGGTTCGATCGTCAGATCGAACGCCATTGCCGCTGCCGGATCGCCGTCGAGCTCGACTGCATCCGACAGGCGCGCACCCGCCGAAACCTTGCGAGGTTGCTGGATCGTTCCATGGCGGCCGATGAATTCCCGGCGACTGCCGGAGACGCTGGACGGCTTTTCGCTGGCTGCAAACGACGCAACGCGCGTTCCGAAATCGACACTGAACGGGTTGCTTGCAAAGAGAACCCCGCTCTCTTTGTCGAATTCGGAGACGATGAAGGGTTTGCTCTTGGTCGGGTTGTTACCGAGGATCCATTCGGCATAGCCGTAGAGACGCAGCTTGCGCGCGACGCTTGCCGCATTGCGGATGCGCAGCTGGGTCAGCTTGACTGGCTTTTCCATATGGAGGGTCTGGGTGACTTCCAGCGCAATCTCATCCTGGACGGTGGAGAAGACCGAGTAGCCCAGGCCGTGACGGACCTCGAAGCTCGTATCCGAATTCTGCGCCAGGGCAGCATAGGGCACGATCATCGAGCCACGATCGAGATCCTTGATATAGAAGGCCTCGCCCGGCCGGTTTGTGACCATATCGTTGGTCCACGGCGTCAGCTGGTGGTCGCGGGAGTTCTGGCTCCAGGTGAAGGCAGCACCTTCAGCCGAGACATGGAAGCCGAAGCTTTCATTGGCCATGATGTTGACCCACGGATGCGGCGTCTGCTCGCCGCCCGAAAGGCGCACCACATATTCGCTGCCGTCGGCTGCAAAGCCGCCATAGCCGTTCCAGAATGTCAGGTCACTGCCGTCTACTGTCGACGTTGCAGCCTTGCTGCGCGTCATTCTCGGCACGAGCGTGGAATCACCCCACTGACCGAGCAAGGCCGGCGATCCTGCGACCGAGCGGGCGCGCTCGAGCTGATCGTTCAAGCTCCCTTCGCGTCCGCGCAGCACGACGCGCGACGAAGCGATGATCGCGTCGTACACGTCAGGCGGGGTGAGATCCTTGCGAATGACATAGATGTTGCGCTGGATGCCGGCCGCCTCGCTCGCGTGACGCGCGCCATCGCAGAGCTGATCGATCGTCCGCTGCATTTCCGAGGCTTCCTCACCGGTGCGCTCGTTGAAGAGCACGAGGTCAACCTCGACCCCACGCGATTGCAGGAAGCCCTGTGCACGAAGCAGCTCCTTGACCAGATCGGTGCCGAGCTCGTCCGTGATGCGCAAGGTGATGAGCGGCGCATCGCCGGAGAGGGTGGCGCCCCAAAGAACCGATTGGGATTTTAAGCCGGCGCGAACCGCCTTGCTGTCTGCGCGGAGCGACATCTCGGGATAGACGATATAGCGCGCAAAGCGCTGATAAGCGGCCGCCTCCTTGGAGTTGACGCCGATCTGGCGCAACTGCTTCTGGGTTCTCGTCCAGGCCTGCACCAGACCCTGGGCAAAGCTATCCGGCTGACGGTAGTGCTCGACGGCGGTGTCAAGTTCGGCCCGGCTTCCGGCCGCAATGGTCCAGAAGGTCAGGCTGACTTTCTGGCCGGCCGGAACGCGCACGACACGGCGCAGCGACACGCAGGCATCCATGGTGAAGCCATCGGTGCCCGAAAATGTAGCGCCCTCATCGAAGGCAGCGGCTTCCGTCAAGGTGCGCCCCCTGCCAAGGAACCGCATGCGGTCGGTTTCGAATTGGGTTGGACCATCACCGCCGCTGCCGTCAACGACAAGCTGGGCAATCGCAACTTCAGGATCGGTCAGGCCGCGCTTCCGGCGCTCGACAAAGATGGCGTCGCCACGACCGGCAATCTCGGTATGCACGAACATGCGGGCAAAGACCGGGTGTCCGGTATCGACGATATCGAGCGTGGCAACCGGCTCCATATAGGAGGTGACTTCGATCACCCGATCTTCCGTGCCGGAATTGGTGATCGTCAGGCGACGGCCTTCCGCATCATGATCGCTGGCGATGAAGACTTCCATCTCGCTGGTGAGTTCGCCGACGGTCTTGATGAATTCGGCCTTGTCGTCACTGAAGGTGACACGGACATGCTCGTTGGCGATGGAGCGCGGCTCAGCCGTCGCAGACCACCATTCATGCGAAGTCATGTCCCGCAAGAGGAGGAAGGAACCCCAGCGGTCTTCGGTCGGATCTGCGCGCCAACGGTTGATCGACAGGTTGTTCCAGCGCGTGTAACCCGCACCGGTCGCCGTCAACATGGTGGAGTAGCGGCCGTTGGACAGCAGCAGCAGTTCTCGCTCGCGCGATGCCGGATCCTCGACGCGGCGCACTTCCGGACGCATCAGGTCGCCCTGGATGTTTGCCGGAGCGTCGGTCTCGTGCTTGGAGGCCATGACCGGGATATCGCGCGGTGCCTTTTCCTGCAGCAGCAGCTCCGCCGCCTCGATCACTGGGTCGGCATGGAAGAGCTCGCGCAGCAGCCCGTCGAAAGCGACGTTGGCGACGGCGGCGATCGACATGCCATGATGGTGGGCATAGTAGTTGTAGACGACCGCACACTTCTTGCCTTCGGGCACGCGGCTCGGCGTGAAATCGACGGCATCGTGGAAGCCGTACATGCCGAGCGCACCGACGGCCTTTAGCTTTTCGAGATTCTCAAGCGCGGCAATCGGATTGTACTGGCTTGCAAGCAGCGAAGCATAGGGCGCGATGACAGCATTCTGGCCGAGACCGCGCTTCAGGCCGAGCGTCGGTACGCCGAAATTGCTGTACTGATAATTCATCTGGTGGTCGCGGGCATTGAACGCCGCTTCCGAGATGCCCCACGGGATGCCAACGCCGAGGCGCTTGGCGTAATTCATCTGTTCCTGGACGATCAGATTGTTGGTCTGATTGAGGATGCCGCCCTGGCGCTCCTGCATGACGAGCGGCGGCATCAGGTATTCGAACATCGAACCCGACCAGGAGACCAGCGCGCCGCGCGGCCCCACGGGAACGACATGGCGTCCGAGCTTGTACCAATGTTCGGTCGGTAGATCGCCCTTCGCGACGGCAAAGAGGCTGGTCAGGCGGGCCTCGGATGCAAGCAAGTCATAACAGGCGGCATCGACCTCTTCGGTCTCGACCCGGAAGCCGATCGACAGCAGGCGACGCTCCGGACGGAAGAGGAAGCTGAAATCCATGGCGAAGGCGATGTCGCGGGCACGGGCGCCGACGGCAATCAGCCTTTCGGAGATGGCGTCGATCTTCGCCTGATCAAGCGCATTGTCGACCAGATGAAGCTCGCAGGTCGCCACGAGCCTGCCGGCCCAATAGACGACTTCCTCACTCCGCGCGGTCTTGACCTGCTGGTCGAGATCGGCGGCGCGCTTGCCGATCTCACGGGCGTCCTCCACCAGCCGCTCGATGGCGGCCAGAGAGAATTCCTTCTTCTGCTTGGCAGCGGCAAGCGTGTTTTCGAGAGCTGCGATCCGCTCGTCGACCCGGTCCCGAAGGTCGCGACTTATCTTGTTGTCGTCCGCAAGCTCGGCAAGAACTTCGCGAAGAATACCGACAATATCACCGATACCATCGAGACTGCCGTGAAGTTGAGCCGTAGGCGACTGTGCCCAACTGCGGCAGGCGGAACCGACCGCGATCAGATGGCCGGCGAGATTGCCGCTATCGACAGACGAAACATATTTGCGGCCGAGCGGCTTCAGCGTATCGGTATGATACCAGTTGAAGAGGTGGCCACGGTATTTCTCGAGCTTCTCGGTCGTGTCGATCGTCTGCTCAATGCGCTTGACCGCCTCCTCGAACGAAATCCAGCCGAACTGGCGCGCCGAGATCACCGACAGGAGATAGACGCCGATATTGGTCGGCGACGTCCGCATGGCGACGACCGCATGCGGCGTCTGCTGCACGTTATCAGGCGGCAGATAGTGCTGGCCGGGTACGACGAAATTGTCGAAGTAGCGCCAGGTCCGCCGCGCGATCTTGCGCAGCTCGCTTCTGACCTTGTCGGGAACGACCAGCCGGTCTTCGGTCTCCGCCGTCTGGCTGACGATCCAGGCGATCATGGGTGACAGGACCCAGAGAATGATGAAGGGTACACCGACCAGATAGGCGCTGTCGCCGGAATACATAGCGAACAGCAGCGCGAGGATGGCAAGCACCGGAGCGCGCCACATGACCTTGTAGTGACCAAGGATCGTGGTCTGTGCCGAGGCCTGCGCGCTTGCGGCGGTGCGCCATTGCAGCATCAGCTTGTGGCTGACGAAGAGACGATAGAGCGACCGTAGGATGGCATCGGCCATGACGCAGGCACTGTCGGCGATGAAGACGACACGCAACGCAACCTGGGCATTGGCATTCTGGATATCGGTCCAGACCATATGCAGATGCGCACCCAGGATGATATCGCTTGTGCGGGGAATGATGCCGTTGATCAACGACAATGTCGGCGCCACGAACAGGCTGAAGATCAGCACGATCTGCCAGAGCAGCGCGCCGAGCGGGCTCATCCAGTACCAGCCGAGGGCGGACGCCAGGAACCAGGCGATCGGCGTCAGCGAACGGCGCAGATTGTCGGCCATCTTCCAGCGGCCAAGCGCCGTCACGCCGCGCTTCGGATCGAAGATATAGGGAAGCAGCTGCCAGTCGCCGCGAGCCCAGCGATGCTGGCGCGAGACTTCCACTTCGTAGCGGATCGGGAAATCCTCGACGAGTTCGCAGTCGGTTACCAGGGCGCAGCGCGCCATGGAGCCTTCGAGCAAGTCATGGCTCAGCACCGAGTTTTCCGCGATCCTGCCCTTGAGCGAGGCTTCGAAGGCGTCGACGTGATAGAGACCCTTGCCCGTGAAGGTGCCTTCGCCCGTGATGTCCTGATAGACGTCGGAGACGGCGAAAACATAAGGGTCGAGACCGCGATTGACCGAGAAGATGCGCTGGAAGGCGGATGCGTCCTTGCCCGTCGTCAGCGACGGCGTGACGCGCGGCTGCAGAACGCTGTAGCCATCGACGACGCGCTGGCTCTTCTCATCGAAAACCGGACGATTGATCGGATGATGCAGCTTGCCGACCAGCTTGGTCACGGTGTCGCGAATGATGCGCGTATCACTGTCCAACGTCATGACGTATTTCACGTCCTGCGGCACGGTGTCAGCGCCGGGAAGGAAGGTGGTATTCGGATCGCCGCGCAGCAGCATGTTCAGCTCGTGCAGCTTGCCGCGCTTGCGCTCCCAGCCCATCCAGGCACCTTCGGCCTCATTATAAAGACGACGACGGTGCAGGAGGTAGAAGCGCTGCTTGCCGTTCTCGGCGTAGCGCGCATCCAGATTGGCCATCTGTCGACGTGCGTAATCGAGGACCTCAAGATCGCGCGCATTCTGCTCTTCCTGGCTGTCTGGCCAGTCGCTGAGCAGCGCGTAGTAGATTTCACCACGCGGGTTGGCGAGATAGTGAACTTCGAGATTGCGGAGCAATTCATCCACATGCTCGCGCTTGCCGATGAGGCTCGGGATCGTGACAAGCGTGCGGGCCTCGGCCGGCAAGCCCTTCTTGAATTCGTAGCCGATCAGGCGATCGGGAGCGATGAAGAAGGTTGCGAAGAAGTTGAATAGGCCCGTCGCGCCTTCCGAAGCCGGAAGCGCGAATGCCAGCAGCAGAATGATCGTCGCGAAAAGAGGAACGCCCGTGCTGACGAAAACGTCGCCGACGGCGATCAGCGCCAGAAGTGTGAGGGTAAGGACAGGGACTGCAATCGCAAGCCAGTTCAGCCGACGGATCGCCCGCATGAAGCGTACACCGAGCGGCTTGCGGAAGCCGATCTCAGCTTCCAGCGCCGGACGTCCGGCGCCCACCAGGAAATAGCCGACATTGGCGGCGGCGGCCGGAGCATCCTTTCCACCCGTGCTGGCACGCTCGGCGAGCTTGATCGCTGCCTCGGCGATATCGAGTTCCGTCTTCTCGCTGCGCTTTGCAAGCTTCTCGATCTGGCGGCGATAGGAGTTGCGCGAGCCGGAATCGAGTTCGGCATAATCGGTCTGCTTCCACAGAAGCTTGTCGATCTTGCTGACCTCTTCGACCCAGGTCGACCAATCGGTATCGTTGATCTCCCTGAGGCTCTTGATGATGCTGCCCATCAGCGTATTGGCGGCGGCAAGCCGGCTCTGCTCTACCGACAGGACGGTTTCGGCATCCGTGCCGTTTGCGGCAAGCTTCGCCTCCAACCAGCCGATAGCAGCCTCGGTTGGCTCAAGGGCGTTGCGCAGGCGGTAGTGCAGCTGAGTAACAAAAGTGGAATCGCCAAGATTGGCCGCAAAGGCTTCAAGGAATTCGGCCGATTTGGCATCGCCGAGCGTAATTACCTTGTTGGCAGCATCGTTGGCGATGCCGCGCATCTCGCGGCTCTTGTCGATCCGCGTTGCAACGCGCCTGAGATTGTCGATCAGCACGTAGCGAACGAGCGACGGCATAGCCCAGAGTTCGCCGATATGCAGGGTTTGGACGTCCTGAAAGCCCTCGGTCACGGCCGCCATGCCGGCATTGCTGATATTGCTATGGGCATGCGCCATATATAGCCAGGCAAGCGCGAGGGTACGGGGGACATCGACCCCGTTCAGCTTGATCGTGCGCAGTTCGCGATAGAATTTTTTCGGGAAGTCACGACGGACTTCCTGGATCGCCTCTTCGACGATGTAGTGGTTATCGAGCAACCATTCCGTCGCCGGCGTGATGCTTTCGCCCGCATCGACGTCTGCCGCTGCGGATTTGTAGACCCGCAGGATCTCGCTTTCGTTTTCGCGATGTCTTTGGAAGAAATCGAAATTTCCGAAACTCGTGACGTCAAGCTGCCGGCTCTCCGCAAACCGAGCGGCCCTTGCTCGCAGCTGATCATTCGACAGAAGAGTGGCACGGATTCCGAAATCCGGATCCGTTTGGGGCGAGTTGGCCTGTGCGGTCGAACCGCCCGCTAAATTTTGAGACACCATAGCATCTGCTCTTCTGTTGAATTCATATCCGACTGAGTATCCTAACCAAACAAAATGCGCAGGGGGCGCTAGAGTTGCATGTTCGGGCTATTCATAGGCTTGTAGGGAAAATAGCTGTGTTCAGACATGACATAGTGGAAACCGTTAACGCTTCTCAATAGCGGCTTCTAAATGAACGCGCGATTAATCAAGTCATATATTTAACAAGGAGAAATGGGGAGTTGGCGCGCTCTGCCATTATCCTCGCCGATCAGGGCTCCGAAATGGAAAAAGGCCCCCAAATGGGGGCCTCTGCGTTTGCATATCAAATCGCCATCGGGTTTCGAAAATCGGAAGCCCGTGGCCCGCCTTCAGGCTTTGTGTGTCTGGACGGCGCCGGGCAGCTTGCTCCACTCGCCGTACCAGCGATTGAACAGCTTGAACTGCGCCTCGACATAGCCGCGCTGGCTCTCCGACAGAACATCGCTCTCGTTGAAATTCAAGGCATATTCCTCGTCGCCCTTCAGCACCATCATGTGCTTGAAGTAGAGAACCAGATCCGGACCCTCGTCGAAGGATGACAGAACGGCCAGTGCCTGCTCGAGCTCGAGTGCCCGCTGACGCGCATCGGCATCGCCCTTGGCGGCGGCCTGGGAGAGCTTGCACAGATGGATCACTTCCTTCGGCAGCACATTGCCGATGCCGGTGATCGCACCCGTCGCACCGCAATTGACGAAGCCGTGGAACACCGCCGTGTCGACGCCGATCATCAGCGAGACCTCGTCATCGCGGCTGGTGATGTTCTCGGCCGCATAACGCATGTCGTCCGGACCGCCGAACTCCTTGAAGCCGACGAGATTGCCATGCTCGGCCCTCAGCGCGAAGAACAGGTCGGCGCGCGTGGCAAAGCCGTAATAGGGGCTGTTGTAGATGACGGCCGGAAGATCCGGCGCTGCCGACAGGATCGCCTTGAAATGCGCCTTCTGGGCTGCAATCACCGAACCGCGCGACAGAACGCGGGGGATGACCATCAGGCCCTTGGCGCCGACCTTCTGGGCATGGGCCGCATGCGCAACCGCCGAGGCGGTGTTGACCGCACCGGTGCCGACGATGACCGGCACGCCGGCCTTGACCAGCCGCTCGACGCCTTCCATGCGCTCGGCATCGGTCAGAAGCGGCCAGTCGCCCATCGAGCCGCAATAGACCACGGCCGACATGCCCTGAGCGATCAGCTCCTTGCCCTTCCTGACGAGCGCCTCGAAATCCGGGCTGCGGTCCGACTTGCACGGGGTCATCAGGGCCGGGATCACGCCGGAGAAAATGCTTGCTGTCATCTGTCTGTCCTCTTGGGCTTGGCCTTTTGGGCTGGAACTGCATCGCATCGGCAACGATGCCCAGCCGATCTCACCGGCCGCTCGTCACCCGCTCAACAACAGTAATACAGCCTTGTATTCAATTTGTCGACAAGAAATATATAAAGATCGAATTTCCCATGCAAACGGCCGCGCGACGTCGAAAAGCTGGCCGGCATCCGGTTCAGAGTTCTATAGGCGCTCAATCGACCGGCGCGTCACGACACCAGGCTCGTGGTCGCAAATGCCAGCACGGCATAACGACCGACCTTGGCGATGGCGACGAGCAAGAGAAACGTCGGCAATGGTTCCCGCAGAGTGCCCGCGACGACCGTGATCGGATCTCCAACAATGGGAAGCCAACTCGCCAGCAGCGACCATCGCCCATAACGGCGATACCAGCCTTGTGCCCGCTCCATGGCATCGTTGCCGACCGGAAACCACCGGCGATTGCGGAAGCGCTCGATCCATCGCCCCAGACCCCAATTCGCCAACGAACCAAGGACATTGCCCAAGCTCGCGACGGCAACAAGCATAAAGGTGGAATAAGTCTCCGTCAGCAACATGCCAACAAGCACGGCTTCGGATTGCATGGGCAGGATCGTTGCGGCGGCAAGCGCCGCCACGAACAGGCCGATATAAGCTGCAAGATCAAACATCGTTCAAGGATGTCCCGCTGTCATTCCAGGCATCTCGATCGATGGCCGGTCCGTCTTCAGACAGCATGCCCGCCGGTGTTTTCTCTGTCATGGAGCCTCTATCTTCCAGGCAAATATGCATGTCAACGCCAATACGAGACGCTGAACGCTGCGAAGGAGAGCGGCCTCGCGATGGCTGTTAGCCATGATATCGACTTGCCGCCGACAAGCCTCACCTGTATTGCGCGACAGACAAGGTCATGTTCTCCTCACGAGCCGAACACCCAATGAGCCCGATCTCCGACGATGCCTGGTCGCCATGGCTGCCTTCCGAGCTTGCTGAACGGCTGAAGCACGCGGCCGGCGTTTGGTATGTGGTCGGCGGATGGGCCTTGGACCTTTGGCATGGCGCTCAAACGCGCGAACACGAGGATCTGGAGTTTGCGATCCTGCCCGGGAGCGTGCAGGAATTTCGCGAGATACTCGGCGAACTGGATTTCTTCACCGTTCATTCCGGCGTCATCGAACATCTCGCCCCGGCCCAATGCCCGCCACCGCATGTCTGGCAACTGTGGGGCATGGACACCCTCAGCGCATGTTGGCGGGTCGACATGATGCTCGAAGGGGGAACGTCATCGACCTGGATCTACAAGCGCGATCCCGCCATCCAGGCACCACGTTCCGAAATGGTCCGGCTCAATGAAGCCGGAATACCCTACCTGACACCCGCCGCGGTGTTGCTGTTCAAGGCCAAATATCTTCGCGACAAGGATGAGGCGGACTTCAAGCGCGCCCTGCCCCGGCTCGATTTCGCCGAAAGGAGGCGGCTTCGACACTGGCTTGATCTGGCTCATCCACATCATCCGTGGCTGGCGGCGCTTTAATCAGCGGCCTTACTCGACACCGCAAAAGCCCGCGCCGGCAGGGCGCGAGCTTGCGAGGAACTATCCCGCTTGAATCTGCTCTGCTTATCGGCGCGTGCCGAAGGGGCGGAGCGTCATATGGCGATTGACGTCCTTGTAGAGCAGGTAGCGGAACGGCCCTGGGCCTCCGGCATAGCACGCCTGCGGGCAGAAGGCGCGCAGCCACATGAAGTCGCCGGCTTCCACCTCGACCCAATCCTGGTTAAGGCGATAGACCGCCTTTCCCTGTAGCACGTAAAGGCCGTGCTCCATCACATGGGTCTCGGCAAAGGGAATGACGGCGCCCGGCTGCAAGGTGACGATCGTCACATGCATGTCGTGGCGCAGATCGTTCGGATCGACGAAACGCGTCGTCGCCCAACGCCCATCCGTGTCCGGCATCACCGAGGGTGCTATATCCTTTTCGTTGAGGATCAGCGGCTCGGGATGAGCCAATCCGTCAACGGCCTCATAGGCCTTACGGATCCAGTGGAAGCGGGCATGGACGCCCGAGCGGTTGCGCAGCGACCATTTCAGGCCCGGCGGCAGGAAGGCATAGCCACCCGGCTGAAGAAGGTGCTTGCCGGTCGGCAGCGTCAGTTCGATCTCGCCGTCGACCACAAAGAGCACGCCTTCGGCCTCCGGATCCTGCTCCGGCCGGTCGCTGCCGCCACCGGGCGCGACTTCCATGACATATTGCGAAAAGGTCTCGGCAAAGCCGGAGAGCGGGCGGGCGATGACCCAGCAGCGCGTATCGTTCCAGAACGGCAGGAAGCTGGTGACGATATCCTGCATGACACCTTTGGGAATGACCGCATAGGCCTCGGTGAAAACGGCTCGTCCCGTCAGCAAATCGCTTTGAGGCGGATGGCCACCAAGAGAGGAATAATAGATTCTTTGCATCGTCTCGCCCTTCGTTCTCAGTATGTCCCGGGAGGCACCAGCGTTTACCTCCATCGCACTATTGGATGGCCGTAAAGCCTTAATACCGCGTCACTTCGCTCCCGCTTTTTCCAACAATGCCGCGATCTTGTCGTAACTGCGGCCACGAGCATGCTGCAACGGTGTCACACCTTCATGATCTGCGATATTGACATTTGCCCCGGCATTGATCAGCAACTCGACGATTCGCAGATGGCGCGGGCCACCATCGCTGAGAATGATCGCTTCCAGCAGTGCGGTCCAGCCAAGCCGATTGACGTGATCGAGATTGATCCCGGCCTTGATCAGCGTATCCACAGTCTCCACATGGCCGCGCTCGGATGCGGGAATGAGCGCCGTGCCGCCATAGCGGTTTACGCTTGCAAGATCGGCGCCATGCGCGAGCGTGAGCTTTAGGATTTCCAAATGACCGCGGGCGCCCGAATAGAGATAGGGGCTGTCCTGAATGTCGTCCTTGGCATTGACGTCGGCGCCGGCCTCGATCAGTGCGTGTGCGGCATTCACCTTGTTGCCGTGGGCGGCAACGAGCAAAGCGGTGGCGCCGCTTTCGTCCCGTGCGTCGATATTCGCGCCGCTCGCGAGAAGCCGATGGATCGCCGCGACATCGTCCGCCGCAGCCGCATTGTGCAATCGAGTATCCATGGAATTACCATTAGCAAGGAGAGGAAGGTGGAGAACCGCCACGAGGAGCCACGCCGCGATCAAAGCCGTCGACACGTGCCGCTGCATCCGCTTGCCAAGCACAAGGCTGGCAAAGAGCGACGGCAGAGCGAAACGAATATCCCAGACCCGGTTCATTCGGATTGAAAGCTCCTCGTTGACGATCGGCTACAGCATCGGCCCGAAAATCGGAATCGATTTTCGGAAAGCCTGATGCGTAGTTTCACGGAGATAGAGCGTCTTTGTGCTTCCGAAAGGAAGCACGACGCTCTAGGCGCAGTTGCGACGCGGCATTTCCTTGACGCGGGGATAATCATAGGCGTTGACCTTCGACGTAGTATAGCCCGCGCCGACAAGCGCTTCCGCAAGCTTGATGGCAGCTGTAACACCGTCAATCACCGGCACGCCGGTTGTCGCCTGCAATCGATCACAAAGCGAGGACATGCCGGCGCAACCGAGAATGATGGCTTCAGCGCGATCTTCACGCTTGGCTCTTTCGATCTCGGCGACCAGCAGCCGCTCGGCCTCCACCGGGTCCTCCTCAAGACCGAGAACCGGGAGATCGATCGCACGGACATTGCGGCAATGGCGTTCGGCGCCGTAGTCGCTAACCAAGTCCTCTATAATCGGGATCGAACGCGGCAGCGTCGTGATGATCGAAAACCGGCGGCTGATGGTCATGGCCACCTGTACGGCTGCCTGGCAAATGCCGATGACGGGTCCGCGGGCGACTTCGCGGGCGGCGTGAAGACCGGGATCGTCGAAGCAGGCAACGACATAGGCGTCAACCCCGAGCATCTCGCCTTTCAGGATTTCGGCAAGCATTCCCGGCACGGCAGCCGCTTCGTCCGCACCGCCTTCGATGCTGACCGGCGTATCCAGAGGGTTGACCGCCGATACTTTGGTGTCCTGCTGCTTGACCCGCAATGCGCTGTCCAGCGCCTGTGACGTCATGGAAGCCGTGGAATTGGGATTGATGAGACGAATATGCATGAGGGGGGACCTTTCATCCATCCTTAATCGCGCTGCGGCTTGATGAAATCTGTGATTGGCGGAGCCTTGAGGACGAACTGGCGATCCGAAACGATGTAGTTGTCGGCATGCAGGCGGGCTATCGGCTGATAGTGTTCCGGGTCTACGTAATGCCCCTCCGCGTCGAGACAATTGCGCCGCACATGCATGTGGACGACCTCACCCAGCACCAGCGTTCGGCGCGGATAGTCGATCAGGCGTTCTACCCGGCACTCGAAGACGCAGGGAGCCTCCTGGACGAAGGATGCATCGATCTTGCGGCAGGCGGACGGCGTGAGACCGGCCATAGCGAGTTCGTCGAACTCGCTGTCGAAGCCCAGACCGCAGACAAGCATCTGCTGCGAGATCCCCATATCGACCATGTTGACGGCGAATTCCTGGGTGCGCCTTATATTGGCGAGCGTGTCCTTTTCCTCGCCGCTCACGCGCGGCTGGATACCCAGAACCACAATCGGCGGATCGTGCGAGAACACATTGAAGAAGCTCATCGGGGCCGCATTGTTGTGACCGGCCGGCGAACGCGTCGTGACCAGCGCGATCGGCCGAGGTCCGATGAAGTTCGTCAGAAGCCGATATCGGCTCTGAGGCTCAAGTTCGCCAAAGTCGAATTCCATTGCGCCATCCTGCGGATTCATTATGATTGACAATGTCATTCCATATTGTAGACAATTTTGCAATCAAAAACCGATTGTTGTGATTGACTTTTCCCCTCGCTTCACGCTTCTCTAGCCACAACGAGGAGTGAGATTCATGACCGACCAAACAGGGGTCTCTGTTCAGCAGATTGTCGAGAAAGTCTGGCTGTCTATCGCCGAACGACGGCTGAGGCCCGGTGTCCAGCTCAAGGAAGAGCAGATGGCCACCATCTTCAACGTCAGCCGCGCACGCATCCGCCAGGCTTTGGCACTGCTGCAGCGCGACGGTCTCGTCGCCATCATCCCCAATCGTGGCGCCTTCGTGTGCAAACCTTCCGTCGAGGAGGCCCGCGACGTCTTCTTCGTTCGCCGTACAGTCGAACGCTGCGTGGTCGAGCGGCTCTGCAAGGGAATCTCCAAGGCCGACATCAAGCGCCTGCGCGACCATGTCGCCAAGGAGCGGATTGCCAATACGCAGGACATCACCACCGATATCATCAAGCTTTCCGGCGGCTTCCATCTGCTGCTGGCGGAGACGGTCGGCTCGGATTTCCTCTTCGCCACCATGCGCGACCTGATCTCCCGCTCCTCGCTGATCACCGCCGTCTACCGCAACACCAACCGCTTCAATTGCGGTCCCGACGAACATGCCGAGATCGTCGAGGCCATTGTCGGCAACAATGCGGATAGAGCCACCCATCTGATGGCTCACCACCTCGAACATGTCGAATCGGAACTCGACCTGACCGAGATCCGCGACCTCTCGCACGACCTGCGTGCCGCCCTGGCCTGAGGCGGCCGAGGCATCCGCATCGATCACGCGTCCGCCACGAGATGGCACGCCACTCTCGTTCCATTCGAGAGCCTGCGAACCTCAGGCACCTCCGCCGAACACCTTACGGTGGCCAGCGGGCACCTTGGATGAAAGGTGCAGCCCGATGGTGGCTTCAGGGGGCTAGGTACCTCGCCGCCCACCAGCTCCTGATCGCGCTTGGGGGCGTCGATGCTGGGGATGGTTTGCAGCAGAAGCTGGGTGTAGGGGTGGCGCGGACGGGCGAAGAGCTCTTCCGTATCTCCCTCCTCGACGATCCGGCCCAGATACATGACGGCGATGCGGTCGGACATGTGCCGCACGACGCTCATGTCGTGGCTGATGAAGAGATAGGTCAGGCCCAATTCGTCCTGCAGCCGGCGCATGAGGTTCAGGACCTGCGCCTGCACCGAAACGTCGAGCGCGGATGTCGGCTCGTCGCAGACGAGGAATTCCGGCTCGCTGGCAAGCGCGCGGGCAATCGATATGCGCTGACGCTGCCCGCCGGAAAACTCATGCGGGAACTTCTCGCCATCGGAGACGGAAAGACCGACGGTCACCAGCAATTCCTCGACCCGCTCGGTGATCTCAGCTGCGGTTTTGCGCAATTTCAGCTCGCGCAGCGGTTCGGCAATAATGTTCTTCACCCGCCAGCGCGGATTGAGCGAGGCGTAGGGATCCTGAAAGATCATCTGGGCAGAGAGCGGCGCGCCGCTGCGTCCCGGCGCAAAGCGGACTTCGCCGCCCGTCGGAGCGTATAGGCCGGTCACCAGCCGCGCCACCGTGGATTTGCCACAGCCGCTTTCGCCGACGATGCTGAGGCAGCCGCCCGCCGGCACGGTAAAGCTGATGTCGTTGACGGCCTGAAGAAACTGGCGCGGCTTGCGTTCCACAACCCGGTTGAGCCATGGAGCGGAAACGTCGAACGTCTTGACCAGCCCGTTGACGGTCAGGGCGGCCACATTTCGAGAGGAAGTCGTCATGCGGTGCCTCCCGCGTTAAGCCAGCAGGCGCTTAAGCCATTGCCGGCCGGCATCAGTTCGGGACGCTCGCGCCGACAGCGCGGACCAGCGGATTTGCAGCGTGGATTGAAAGCGCATCCTTGCGGGATCGCATCCAGCCGCGGCATCGAGCCATCGATCTGGTTCAGCTTCTTTACCCGCGCTCCGAGCGAGGGAATGGAAGCCATCAGCCCCTGCGTATAGGGGTGGCGCGGCGCATGAAGCACCTGCTCGACCTCGCCGATTTCAATGAGCCTGCCTGCGTAAAGCACAGCCACACGGTCCGCAGCCTCTGCAATCACGCCCATATCGTGGGTCACCAGCATCACCGCCGCCTGCTTTTCCTTGCACAGCCGACGGAGCAGCGAAATGATCTGCGCCTGGATCGATACATCGAGCGCCGTGGTCGGCTCGTCGGCGATGATCAATTTGGGCGAGGCCGCAAGCGCAAGGGCAATGACGACGCGCTGGCGCATGCCGCCGGAAAACTGGTGCGGATAGTGATTGACCCGCTCCTCCGGCGAGGGAATGCCGACATCCCGCAATAGCTGTACGGCGCGCGCCTTTGCCTCGGCCTTGCCGAGCGACAGATGCTGCCGGATCGTTTCCGAAAGCTGCGCGCCGACGGTGAACAGCGGATTGAGCGAGGTCAGCGGATCCTGAAAGATCGCGCCGATCTCGCGACCGCGAACGCGCTCCATCGCCCGATCGTCCAGCGCATCGATCCGTTGCTTGCCGAGCCAGATTTCGCCACCGGCGATGCGGCCGGGACGCTCGAGAAGCCCCTGGATGGCAAGGCCGGTCATGGATTTTCCCGCACCAGACTCCCCGACGACGCCGAGGATTTCACCGGCCCGAATGGACAGGCTGATATCCGATAGCGCCGTGACGGTGCCCCGGCGGCTCGGGAACTCCACCTTGAGGTTCCGGACGTCGATGACCGGCTGCTGTGCCTCAACCATGGCTCTCCACCTCGATCGGATAGCTTGGCGGGAAGATTTCCGACACAGGCGGATGGTTCCAGCTGCGCTCCGGATACTTCGCAATCAGGCCGTCATACTGGGCCTGCGCCTGGATGCGCGCCTTTTCCATATCGAAACCGGCCAATTGCCGATCCAGCATGGATACCCGGCCGTCGACGAAGACAGCGCGCGTCATCTTGCCGGAACCGCCGACGACCAGCGTCGTAATCGGATCGACCGATGGCGCCATGATCGCGTCGTCCAGGCTGAAGACGGCAATATCGGCACGGGCGCCGGCCGATAGATGGCCGAGATCCGAGCGACCGAGCGCCTTGGCACCTCCGAGCGTTGCCGCGTCGAACAGATCAGCGGAGCGCACCCGGTCCGGCGCATGATCGCTTATGCGGCAGGTGATGAGGCCTGTAAGCAGGTTCATCAGCATATCCGGCGGCGTCGTATCGGTGCCCATGGCGATGTTGATGCCGCGCTTGCGGCAGCTCGAGAAGGAATTGAGGATCGAACCGCTGCGGGCGGAAACCAGCGGGCAATGCACGATGGAGACGCCATTTTCGGCATAAAGCCCGAGATCTTCTTCCGTGGCATTCGTCGCATGAGGAGCAATCATCCGCTCGCTCAGCAGCCTATGCTTGGCGAGCCAGACGGGAGCGGTCGAGCCATGCAACATGCGCACCGTGTCGACTTCCATCGTACCCTGGGCCATATGCAGGCGGAACTTGCAGCCGAGATCACGCGCGGCAGCATCGGTGCGCTGCAGAAGGGCAAGCGTCGACGTCTCCACCCGATCCGGCGCCAGAAGGCCGCGCACGAGATCGCCATGCCGACCATTCTGCCGCTCGATATAGGCGACGGCGTCCTTCAGGCCCTGAAAGCCGCGCTCTTCGTCGAAGACCGGAACCATCTTGCCCGGCGCTTCCAGCACCATGCCGCCCGAGCGGTAGGCGGGGCTGAGATAGACGCGCAAGCCAAGATCGCCGGCAGCCTCGGCAGCAGCATCGAATTCGGCGACGGTCTCGCCCCATTCGCGATAGAACAGCGAGGCGATCGGAGCGGCGGTGGTGATGCCGTTCAGCAGGAGCTGTCCGAAGGCAAAACGCTTCTGGAACGCCAGCTCTTCCTGCGAATACATCTCGTAGGGGCCAGCTTCCACATAGCTGCGCGGCCAGACGCGTCCCTTGGCCCAACCGGGATGGCAGTCGATGCCGAGGATGGTGGTATCGAGATCGGACAGAGCATCGAGGTCGATCAAGCCGGGGCTGATAACAGCATTGCCGAAATCGATGCGGCGCGCGACGTCTCCGGAAAAGTTGTGGCCAACGAAGAGAATGGCGCCGTTTTCGAACACGACCTGGCCGTTGCGGAGCAGCCTGTGGCTGCCTTCCTTGTGGCCGACGACCCAGCTCGCGGTGATCAGCGTGCGCCCTTCCGGGCGATGGCCGAGCGAGAGACTTTCCATTGCATGTGCCATCAGGGCATCTCCACCACGGCTTGACCACCGCGCGCAGTCACACGGCCAGCCTTGATCACGAGCGGGCGAGGCGCGATATCGACGACGGCGTGAGCGAGCGTTTCACCGGCCAGCAGGGTGAAATCGGCATCACAGCCGACCTTCAGGCCGTAGTTCTCGATCTGCATGACATCGGCGCCGCCCTGCGACACGACATGGAGGACGTGTTCCAGATCGCGGTCGGAGCGCAGTCCGTTCTTCATACCGATGACCTGGGCACGATCGAGCATGTCCGGGTGGCCCCAAGGACCCCAGGTATCACGGATGCCGTCACAGCCGCCGCCGACGCGAACGCCTGCTTCCTTGAGACGCATGATCGATGGCACGGCCGCCGAAGGCGCGCCAGTGGTGAGGATCGCCACATCCAGTTTCGCAATCTCGTCGATCAGCTTGCTTACACGGAGATAATCGTTCATGCCGAGCGCAAAGGCATGGCTGATCGCCACCTTGCCCTGCATGCCGTTGGCGCGGATACGTTCGAACATCATCTCCATCGTGAAGGCGCCAAGTTCGCCGGCTTCGTGCAGGTGGATGTCGATCGGAACGCCATGCTTGGTAGCAAGATCAAACAGGATGTCGAGCTGGCCCTTGGGATCGCGGTCAATGCCGCAAGGATCGATGCCACCAAGGACTTCACAGCCTTGGCGCAGCGCCTCATCGAGCAATTCCACCGTCCCGGGCATGACCATCACGCCGGACTGCGGGAAGGCGACGATTTCGATATCGATGATGCCCTTGAGCTTCTCGCGGGTTTCCCAAACGCCTTCGACGAGCCGCAAACCGTGAGTGGGATCTATGTCGACATGGCTGCGGATATGCGTGCCGCCATGCGCAGCAAGACCGATCGCGTGGCGCATGGACTGACGATGCGGATCGATGCCGATTTCCAGACGATGCTCGCGCTCGAAATCGATCCGTTCGCGCAGGACGGCAGCACGATTATTGACATGCCACGGCATACCCCAGGTGGTCTTGTCGAGATGGGTATGTGCATCGATCAGACCGGGCGCCGCGATCGCGTTGCCGCCATCCTCGACCGGCATGCCCGGCTCGGCTTCGAACTTTCCAAAGCCTGCAATCTTTCCGTCGCGGATGAGGATATCGCAGGTGTCACCAGCCATCGGCCTGACATTGCGGAGCAGAAGATCGTTCATGAACTTACCTCAGTTTGGGATTAAGAGCATCGCGCAGCCAGTCGCCAAGCAGGTTGACGGCCACGACCAGTAGGCAAAGCTGGATGACGGGAAACAGCACGATCCACCAGGAACCCGCAAACAGGAACTGGTTACCGATGCGGATGAGTGTGCCGAGCGAAGGCTGGCTCGGCGGCATGCCGATGCCAAGGAAGGACAGCGTGGCTTCCGTGAGGATCGCCATGCCGAAATTGAGCGTCGCCGCGACCATGATCGGCGTCAGCGTGTTCGGCAGGATATGTTTGCCCATGATGCGACGGGCAGGCACGCCGATCAGCCTTGCCGCCTGCACATAATCCTTGCCGGCCTCGACGATCGCCTGCGCACGCACCGTGCGGGCATATTGCACCCAGCTCGATAGTGCGATGGCAAAGACAAGCACGGCGGAGGCACCGATCTCCCGCAGGCTTTCCGGCAGCATTTGCCGCACGACCGTGGACACCAGAATTGCGACGAGAATGGTGGGTATGGACAGCATGACGTCGCCGATGCGCATCAGCAGATTGTCGATGAAACCACCGAAGAAACCGGCGACGAGACCGGCGATCAGGCCGATCACCAGCGAGAGTACGACGGAGGCAATACCGATGACGATGGAAATGCGCGTGCCGTAAAGGACGGCGGACAGCATGTCTCGCCCTTGCGTGTCGGTGCCGAGGAGATAGGGCATCTCGCCGCCGTCGTGCCAGATCGGCGGCAGCTCCGCCTTCCACATATCCAGCTGCGCGCCGTCATAGGGATTTTGCGGCGCGATCAGCGGCGCCAGCAACGCCGTCAGGATCAATATGGCAAGGATCGTCGCGCCGAAGATCGCCGTCTTGCTATGGGTGAAGGACCACCAGAGGTCGCTATTGCGAAGGCGCTTGAAGAGCGACGGGCGCAAGGGCTTTTCCGGTTTCGACGTTTCGGACAGTTCCATGGTCATCGAACAGGCTCCTGGTTTCGATCAGCGTGCAGTGCGCAGGCGGGGATCGATCACCGCATAGGCGATGTCCACCAACGTGTTGAGAACGACAAAGATGAAGGAGATGATGCAGAGATAGGCGGCCATGACGGGAATATCGAGAAAGGTGACCGCCTGAATGAACAGCATGCCCATGCCCGGCCACTGGAACACCGTCTCGGTGATCAGCGCGAAAGCGATCAGCGCCCCGACATTCATCGCCGTCATGGTGACCACCGGCATGAGACAGTTGCGCAATGCATGGCGGAAATAGATGCGCCAGCGCGGGATGCCACGGGCGCGGGCGAACTTGATATAATCGGAGCGCAGCACCTCAAGCATTTCGGCGCGCACCAGACGCATGACGAGCGTGATCTGATAGAGCGACAGCGCAATCGACGGGAGGATGAGCGCGGCGCGGCCCGACGATGTCAGAAACCCCGTAGACCACCAGCCGATCTGCACGACATCGCCGCGTCCGAAAGCCGGCAACCACCCCAAATTGACCGAAAAGCCGAGGATGAGCAGAATGCCGACGACGAAGCTCGGCAACGAGACACCGACAATAGAAAGAAACTGCAACCCCTCCGTATACCATTTGCCGCGCTTGATCGCTGTGAGCACGCCGAGGGGAATGCCGAATACCAGCGAGATCAACGTTGCGACGAAGACGAGCTCCAAGGTGGCGGGGAAACGCTCGGCAATCAGCGGCAGCACTTTCTGGCCGTTGCGATAAGAGACGCCGAAATCACCTTCCGCCGCATTGACGACGAACCGAATATACTGCGTCGGCAGGCTGTCGTTGAGACCCAACCGCTCGCGCAGCGCCGCACGGTCCGCCTGAGACGTCTGCTCGCCGACCATCAACTCCACAGGATCGCCCGCAAGCCGGAAGATTAGAAATGCCAGCAAGGCAACGGCAAGCATGACCAGGATTGCATTCCCGAGACGCTTGATGATGAAAACCAGCATGAGGACCTCTAGGCTTCGCTTCGGTCTCCGCCAGGCCTGTAAGAATGCCCGGCGAAATTCAAATTCAGTGGCGGCGGGGAAATCGGCGGCGGCGAGCGGTTCGAATGCCTGCCGCATACTACCTCAAACCGTCGCTTTCGACGGTCGTCGCAGCATGAGCATTGCTCGCTGCGAACCTCCTCCTTCACTCCCTTTGACAGCCATTAACGCAGATAATTCGAAGTTGTCAACGCGATTGTCGACAATATTGGACATTAATGTTGAACAGAGGGCAAGAAAGGAAAAGAGCGCCTCGCGGCATCGCAAGGCGCTCTCTCATATTTCGGTATTACAGCGACCCGATCGTCACTCGGCCATTTGCGTCAGCCACAGGCGAGGCTTATTGTCGGCGCGGAAGTCGATGCTCTTGACCTTGTTCAACACTGCCCAAGCGATCGGCTGCTGATGAAGCGGGATAAGCATGACCTGATCCTTGGCGATCTTCAGCGCCTGAGCCTCGATGGCGAGCCGCTTTTCGCTGTCCGGCTCCTGAGCCGCCTGCTCCACCAGCTTATCGAGATCGGGATTCGACCAACCACCATAGTTGGAAACGCCCATAGAGCCCTTGCGGGTGGATAGAACCTGCGACAACAGCGAGTAGGCATCGAGCGTCGGCTCGTTGGCCCAGCTCAGGTTGAAGACATCGGCCTTGCCGTTGCTACGCTTCGGCGTCTGTACGGCGCGTGGGCCGATATCGATACTCGGCTGGAAGCCGCTGCGCTTCAGCATGTTGGCGATGCCCGAGCAAACATCTTCTTCGTTGATGCTTTCGTCGTTCATGCACGTATAGGTGAAGGCGAGGTTCTTCTGGCCGGCATCTTCCAGGAGCTTCTGCGCGGCTTTGGGGTCAGCCTGCTTATAGGTGTCGAGATCCTTGACGTAGCCGGAGATTTCCGGGGCGATCAGCGAACCGGACGGGCGAGCCAGCCCGCGCATCACCTTCTTGTTGATCAGATCGCGGTCGATGGAGGCCTCGAAGGCCTGGCGTACACGAAGATCGTTGAACGGATTGGGGCGACCGTCTTCCAGTTTTTCCTTGCGATTGAAGGCAACAAAGACCGTACGCAGTTCGGTGCGCTTCTTCACCGAGATATTCGGCGTGGACTCAAGACGCGGCAGATCCTGGATCGGCGCGGAGTCGATGAAATCGATCTCGCCAGACAGAAGGGCGGCAACGCGTGTTGCAGCCGAAGCGATCGGCACGAACTCGATACGATCGAGATTGTGCTTCTTCTGATCCCACCAACCGCTATTGGCAACCAGCACCGTCTTGGCATCGGGCACGCGGCTGTCGAGCTTGAACGGCCCGGTGCCGTTGGTGTGCATGGTCGTATAGCCCTCGACCTTGGATGCGAAATCCGTCGGCTTCTCGCTGTTGTTGTCCTTCAACCACTTGGCGTTGAACATGAAGATGTTGGTGATGTCGTTGAGGAACAACGAAGTGGGCGCGGAAACTTCGATGTCGACGGTGTGATCGTCAACCTTCTGAATGCCAACGTAGAGCGGAATATTGCCACGCAGCGGCGAAGCCGGATCCGAGGCGCGCTTGAACGAAGCGACCACATCATCGGCGGTAAAATCAGCCCCGTCATGGAACTTCACGCCCTTGCGCAGAGTAAAGCGCCAGTGCTTGTTGTCGACCAGCTTCCATTCGGTAGCGAGCGCCGGCTCAATCTTGAAGTTCGCGTCATAGCGAACGAGGCCTTCGTAAATGTGGTTGAGGAAGGCGAGGTTCGACGTGGACGGAACGGAATCCGGGTCCAGCGAATAGATGTCCGCCCGGCTACCCCAGCGCAAAGTTGCGGCATCGACCGGCGCAGCCAGTGCGGCCGTTGCCAATGCGGCGATGATGATCTTCTTCAAACCAAGCATTGTTTCTCCCCTCGGTTATTTGAAGGCGGCCCAGTCCGGAGGCTCGCCTCAGTTGGCCGGGAGTATCGATGCGGCCTACACTATTGTCAATTAAATTGTTGACAATTATCGTACGCAAAAATCAGTTCGATCGGCGCCAAGCCGAACAACTGAAACATGGGAGGAAAATATGGAAGATCTGCTTCTGCTGCATGGAACGCTCGTAACGGTCGATCCGGAGCGCCGGATTATCGAGGATGGCGCGCTGGCAATTTCGGGAGACCGGATCGTCGAGATCGGCACGGCTGCCGAACTGGCGCCACGTCATGCCGACAAGAAGGTGATTGATTGCCGTGGCCAGATGATCATCCCGGGCCTCATCGATGCACACGGCCATGCGGGCCATGCGCTGATCCGCAGCATAGCCGCCGACACCAACGCCCTGTGGATGCGGGTGGTGACACCCACCTACTATCACTACGTCACCCGTGACTTCTGGTATGCGGATGGACTGGTTTCTGGCCTGGAGCGACTTCGCGCCGGGGTGACGACGGGCGCAAGCATCATCACCTCGATGCCGCGCGCCGACGACCCGTTGTTCGCCATCAACCATGCACGTGCCTATACCGAACTCGGCCTACGCGAGATCGTCTGCGTCGGCCCGTCTGGCCTGCCTTGGCCGCACCCCGTCACCCGTTGGGAAAGCGGCAAGCCCGAACGGCGCAACATTGCCTTCGAGGAGATGATCGAGGGTTCTGAGGCGGTGATCCAGACGTTGAACGGCAGCGCGGATGGTCGCATCAGCGTCTTTCTGACACCGTTCACCATCGTGCCCTCGGTGGAGCCTTCCAACGCCTCAACGCCGGATCAGGCCGTCAACCTGACGGATGCCGACCGGATGCAGGCGCGCCGCGTCCGCGAAACCGCGCGCAAATGGGGCGTGCGCATCCATTCCGACGCCTTCGCCGGGCAGATCCGCATGGCATTCCAGGACAAGGAGAATGCGCTTCTCGGACCGGACATCCATCTGCAGCATTGCTGGGGCATTTCCCATGAGGAAATGGATATCCTGGCGGAGACGGGCACGCACGTTACCCACGCGCCGCCCGGTCGATCGACACCGGTGTTGGAGATGATGGCAAGGAGCATCTCGCTGGCCGTCACCACGGACGGCGTTTCTCCGAGCCGCCATTTCGACATGCTGCAAACCGCCCGACTGTTTCAATCCACCCAACATATCCTGCACAATCACGACCGCTACCTGCTGCCGCCGGGCAAGGTCTTCGAGATGATCACCATCGATGCCGCAAGGGTCCTCGGCATGGAGCATGAGATCGGTTCATTGGAAGTGGGCAAAAAGGCTGATATCGCCATCATCGATATGCGCAAACCGCATCTGATGCCGAACTGGATGCCCATCCACCGCCTCATCCATCAAGTCCTCGGCAGCGACGTCGACACCGTGATCGTCGACGGCAAGGTGCTGATGGAAGGTGGCAAGGTCTTGACGACAGATGTCGATGCAGCGCTCGATTTCGGCCAGCGCGAAGCGCTCGCCCTGGCCGATCGGGCGGGGCTGCATGCCCATATGCACGATCCGGGCTGGGGCAAGCTGCAGCGTACGTTTAGCGAACCGATCCGGCCGCCGCAGGCGCCCGACTGCTAGACAAATCCAGCAAGGGTGCAACGGCATTCCTGAAACTGTTTTGGTCGATCGATCGCCAGCTCTTCTGGACCTCAGCGATCGGCGGGTATCTTCGCCGACGCCGAGCTTGGCGAAGAGAGCCAGTCTTCGATAATCTCGATAAGCAGTTCCGGACATTCCCTATGTGGATTGTGCCCGATGCCGGAGAGGATCCGGGGTTCTCCGTGCGTCCCTGCTATCCGGCGGGGATGCTCGAGGGAGCCAAACTCATCATGCTCGCCATGTATCGTAAGCTGCGGACAGCGGAGCAACCGAAGCGCAGCATCGAGACTCCAGTCGACAAAGGCCGGGTCCTGCCATGTGTCGATCCAGGCGTGGAGAACCCACTCGGCCTTGTCGCCGTGATATTTGGCCAGGCGGCTCGTGTTATCTGCCGTCTCGAATTCCTGTTCCGCAACCCTTATTCCCGCCAGGGTGCGGTCTTCCACGAATGCCTGGGCCGCTATGGTGATGACGCCCTTGCATTGCCGCGGCAGGCTTGCCCCCGCCCAAACGGCCATGCCGCCGCCGACACTATGTCCGCAGGCGATGAACTCGTTGACCGACAGCCTCTCGCAGAGGAGCGGAACATATTGCTCCGCCTCCGTCGCGACGAAATCCCCGCTCAATATATCGGTGCGGCGGTCGGAGCGACCAAAGCCCAAACGGTCGTAGGCGATGACCTGCCGATTGAGGGTCTTCGCCAGCAAATGCGGAAACTGCCGCCAGAGCGCGACGCATCCGAGCGAATCGTGAAACAGAATCAGCGGTGTGGTTGAACCTGGATCGATGGGCGTCCAGGACTTGGCAAAAAGCTGCCCTCCCGGGCTTTCGATCCAATATTCCCTGTCACTGATCTCAGGCACGTCAATTCTCCCGAACCGTATGTCGCTGCCACTCTATATCCAGCAACGCGTTCCGGGACCATCACGATTGGCATCGAAGGAACCGCCGATCCGGCAGAAATTTGCGGCCCCAATTGTTAGAAGGGATTGCCATTCCCAAAACCTAATTATATTAGGCAAAAAACTAATATCACTAGGAATACAGAATGGCGCGGGCCGGCTTAACCCGAGAAAGACTTGTCGAAGCGGCGGCGAAATTTGCGGATGAACACGGATTCGATTTCCTGACCCTGGCTGCACTCGCCCGCCAATTCGATGTGAAACTGGCAAGCCTCTATTCGCATGTGAAGAGCTCGGACGACCTCAAGGCCGGCGTGGCATTGCTCGCCCTCTCGAAACTGGCCGACCGTGCAGACGAAGCCATAGCCGGACGCGCGGGCAAAGATGCGCTGATTGCTCTGGCCGATGTTCACCGCATATTCGCACGCGAGCATCCCGGTCTATTTCAAGCAGCACGGTTCCCAGTCGATAGCGCAACCGCCGCCACAAGCGGCGGCGTCCGGCTATCGCGGAGCATGCAGGCAGTCCTGCGTGGCTATTCGCTGGTGGAAGCGGATTGCATTCACGCCATACGCTTGTTGGGCAGCTTCTTCCTGGGCTTTTCTGTGCTGGAGTTGGCCGGGAGCTTCTCCCACAGCCAGCCTGAGGCCGGGGTGTCCTGGTTGCGAAGCCTTGATGCGCTTGATGCGCTCCTGAAAGGCTGGGCTATCTCAAGCGCCGGCCAATCCCCCATTCTCCCGACCTGATCGAGCTTAGAAATGTCCATGAAACTTACCTCGATAACGACGCCAATCACGCCCGATCTGCTCTTCGGCGCGCTTGAAGCAGAACGCACGGATATCGGCCTCATTCCGCATCGTCTACCTTCCTGGGCTCGCGCCCAATGCGACGAGGCGCAGTTCTTGATGGCCGAAGCGCAGCCATCTGGCGTTCGGGTCGCATTTCAGACATCCGCGACAACAGTCGAGTTAGACGTCCTCGCCACCAAGCGCGACTATGTGGGGATGCCTCCTCGCCCCGCCGGCGTCTACGATCTGCGCGTGAATGGGCGGCTGGAAAGACAGGAAAGCGTTTCGAACGGAAGAATTCTGCGGATTAACATGGCGACGGGAACTACGGCCATTGAGCCGGGCAAGCCGCAGACACTGTGCTTCACAGATCTTCCAGCGGGCATGAAAACCATCGATATCTGGCTGCCGCATGACGAGGCAACCGAACTCATCGCCCTGCGCTCGGATGCGCCCATTGCGCCGATCGCGGCAACCGGGAAACCCGTCTGGCTTCACCATGGCAGCTCGATCAGCCAGGGCTCGAATGCGGCGTCGCCGACAGGCATCTGGCCGGCGATCGCAGCAGATCGGGCGGACATGGAACTCGTCAACCTTGGCTTCAGTGGTAATGCGCTGCTGGATCCCTTCGTGGCACGCGCGATCCGGGATGCGCCGGCGGATTTCATAAGCCTGAAGATCGGGATCAATCTGGTCAATACCGACCTCATGCGGCTACGCGCCTTCGGCGCTGCAGTCCATGGCTTTTTGGACACCATCAGGGAGGGGCATCCGACGACACCTTTGCTCGTCGTATCGTCCGTTTTCTGCCCGATACACGAAACGATACCCGGACCGAGCCAGGCCGATCTCTCCGCATTGCGGCGAGGACGCCTGCGGTTTCAGGCCGGGGGCAATGCCGACGAAGTAAGGCAAGGCAAGTTGACGCTCACCGTTATCCGCGATCGGCTCCGAGCGGTCGTCGAGCGAAGATCACAAAGCGACGACAATATTCACTACCTGGACGGCCTTGAGCTTTACGGAGAGGCGGACAACGCACGCCTCCCCTTGCCGGACGAACTGCATCCGGATGCTGAAACCCATCGGCTGATGGGTGAACGCTTCGCGGATCTCGTTTTCAGCTTCGGCCGCTTCACCAGCAGAAAACAGCTGCGTCGCTAATGCCGCACAGCTGCTCCCGGTAAGAAAGCGCCAGGTCGTGGATCTCACTCTGCCGCCTGGGTGACGGATGCGACATCGGAGGACGAAGGTTCTCCCGCCAAGCTGGCTTGTCCAAGCGCCACGATGAGAACGGTTATCAGGCTGGCTGCAACGGAGACCCAAAATCCGTTCGTCGGGCCGAAATTGTCGACCACCAGACCGGAGATAAAAGCGCCAAGTGCCATGCCGATACCGATGCCGGTCATCACCCAGGTCACGCCTTCGGTCAGCATCGATTCCGGCACGCGCCGCTCGATCAGGCCGAAGGCGGTGATGAAGGTCGGCGAGATCGCGACGCCGCTCAGGAAAACCGCGAAGGCAAGCAGAGCGACGGATGAGCCGGCAACAAGGAGTGGCAGAGCCGTTACTGCAAGCACACTGACGGCGACCAGCAGCTGACGTTGGAGCGGCATCTTGAGATTCAATGCGCCAATCGCCAGACCGACGAGAAAGGAGCCGATGGCGTAGACGCCGATCACGATGCTTGCCGCCTCGGGCTGGCCCAGTTCCTTGGTGATGGCAACAGCGCTGACTTCCGCAGTCGCGAAGGTCGCCCCCACGAAAATCAGGGCCGTCGTGATGATCTGGACCGGACGAAGCCAGATTGCCGAACGCTGGCGACCTTCGGAGCCCGATACACGCACCTTCGGCTCGGTCGACCGCTGTAGCAGAAATGCGATTGTCCCGAGCGCAAGGGACGCGGTGCTAACGACCATTCCTGCTTCCGGAAACAGCGAAACGGCAAGACCGACCGAAAGAGACGCGCCGGAAATATAGACAAGCTCGTCGGCAGCGGATTCGAAGGCAAAGGCCGTGTTCAGCTCCGGCCGACCGCGAAAGATCTCCGTCCAGCGGGCGCGCACCATGGCCGGCATGCTGGGCATGACAGCCGAGAAGAAGGCGGCAGCGAATAGCGTCCACGCCGGCCAACCCTGCCTCGCAGCAATGATGAGAGCGGCAAAGGCGATCACGGAGACGAGTGTAGCGGGCGCAACAACGGCACGTTGGCCGAGCCGATCGACAAACCTGGAAATCTGTGGCGAGACGAGCGCATTGGTGAGTGCAAAGGTCGCGGAAACGGCGCCTGCAAGCCAATACTCCCCGCGCGTCTGCGAAAGCATGGCGATGATGCCGATGGGAGCCATCGCAAACGGAAGGCGGGCGAAGAAGCCGGCGGCCGCAAAACCCTTGGCGCCCGGAACCTGAAAAATCTCTTTATATGGATTGGACATCGCAATGCTCCTTGACTGATCGAAGGCGCCTAATACATACGTGGCGTATGTGAATGAGATAATTGCATACGCGACGTATGTCAACTATCATGCGCGGCGTATGTCAATTATTGTGGAAGCATGAACGGAGATATGATGCGCAAGCCCCGCAGCAAAATGATTGCCGAGACGCGGGCAAAGCTACTGGCCGCCGGCCGAGAGGCATTCGGAAACGTTGGATACGCCGAAGCGTCCATGGACGATTTCACGGCCGCTGCCGGGCTGACGCGCGGTGCGCTCTACCATCATTTCGGCGACAAGAAAGGGTTGCTGCAGGCCGTTATCAACGAAATCGATGCCGAAATGGCAGGAAGGCTTTGCGGCATTTCGGCTCAAGCGTCATCGCGCTGGCAAGGCTTCGTGGACGAGAACGTCGGCTATGTGGAGATGGCACTGGAGCCAGAGATCCAGCGTATCATGTTTCGCGACGGGCCGGCGGTGTTGGGCGACCCCTCTGGATGGCCAAGCGCGAACGGCTGTATCACCACCATTACCCAAAGTCTTCGCAGCCTTCGCGAGGAAGGAACCATCGTCGATATTGATCCGGAAGCCGGAGCTCGCCTCATCAATGCGGCAAGCAGCAGCGCCGCGCAGTGGATCGCCAATTCGGATAATCCGGAAGCTACCTCGAAACGGGCAGTCGCAGCTTTCCGCACTTTTCTCGAGGGACTGTTGATCAAAAGGGACTGAACGCGGCCATCCCTATGCATGGCGATAGCGGTGCTGTTCATCTGATCTAGCGATAGAATTCGGACGGTGGCTTTCCGAAATGCCGGCGAAACATCGCCGTAAAGGCACTCTGGCTGGCATAGCCGCAATCGAAGGCGATATCGATGACGCGCTCGCCGCTTGCAAGCCGCCGCAAGGCAAATAGCAGCCTCGCCTGCTCGCGCCATCTCCCGAAGCTCATACCCGTTTCCTTGCTGAACAGCCGATGGATGGTCTTGGCGGTAACGCCGAGCCGTTCGGCCCATTGCCCGACCGTCGAGCTATCCGAAGGGTCTTCGCTGACCGCCTCGCAAATCAGTTTGATACGGGCATCTGCCGGCATGGGAAGATGGACGGGCAATATGTCGGAAACCCGCACTTCATCGGCAACCAGCCGCATGAGACGATCGTCCCGGCTACCCTCCTCATAATCGCGCGGCACGTGAACGGCAGCGACAACGAGCTCGCGCAGCAGCGGCGAAACCTCGATGACGCAGCTTCGCTCAGGCAGATGCCGGATCGCCGTCGCATCGATGAAGACGGTGCGGATCTTGACCTCGCCCGACATTCTTACATCGTGTTCCATGCCGGCGGCCAGCCACAACGCCCTGCTCGGCGGCACGACCCAGGATCCCTCCGCCGAGCGCACGATCATCACGCCCTCTATCGCATAGAGAAGCTGGCCGCGCGGATGCGAATGCCATCCCGTCGAAGACCCGTCGGGATAGTTGATGTCCATTGCCGCCATGGCGCGATGCGTATCGTGAAAGTCGAGATGCTTTCGAGTCGGATCGTCCTGCATGTCCCAATCTCTACAATTATGTTCAGTATAGAGTGATACGGACCAAACTGGAAACGATAACCGTGGGTCTCAATGAAAGTTCACGGTTATCGATCATGAAAAACAAACTCGCATTTCTCTATCCTCTCTTCGCGATCATCCTCTGGTCCGGAAACGTCATCGTTTCCAGAATGTCCGCGCACACGATCGGGCCCGAGGCGATCACTTTCTATCGCCTGCTGTTTGCCGTTCTTCTGATGAGCACCTTCGTCGCCGCTCCCGCGTGGCGAAATCGCGCCGTCATCTGGCCCCACATCGGAAAATTCGCCATTCTCGGCTTCCTGGCGATGTGCCTGTTCCAGAGCCTGTCCTACCTGGCGGCCGAATCCACCACGGCGACCAACATGGCGATCTTCACGGCGTTGGCGCCGCTGCTGACGGTTGCCTTGAGCGCCATCGTCCTGAAGGATACCCCGACGGTTGGAATGGTCGGCGGCGGCGTCCTCTCGCTGGTCGGGCTTGTCTATCTCGTCAGCGGCGGCAATCCGGCGACCATTGTGGAAAACGGCGTGCATCTCGGCGATCCGCTGATGCTGATAGCTGCCATGGTTTATGCGCTTTACGGCGTTCTGCTGAAGCGCTGGAACCTTCCGGTCGCAGGCTGGCAATCAACCTATATGCAGGCGATCTGCGCCCTGACGATCATGTTCCCCGCATTCCTGGCAACTCCCGCGCCGATGCGATCCCTGAATGCCGATACGCTGCCGCTCATCGCCTATGCCGGCGGTATGGCTTCGGTCGTTCTGCCCTTCTTGTGGATCCGCGGCGTCCAGATCCTCGGACCTAGCCGGTGTGCAGCCGTCATCAATCTTCTGCCGGTCTTCACCGCAATCGGCGCCATAACGATGCTTGGCGAACCTGTGCACAGCTATCACATCATAGGCGGCGGCCTTGCCTTGATCGGTGTCGCCAGCGCCGAAATCTTCCGCCGACCATTGCGCGGTGGGCCGCCGATCGTGCCGGAGGTGGTCGATTAGTCGCTGCGAGCCGAGGCGCCGAACCGAATGAGATCGAGCCTGCGCTTTGCAATCGCAGGCTCGATCTCATTCTGACCGCTGGCCGCTAGAAATTCGTCGCTGGAGATGTCTATCGCCACAAGGCTGGCGCTCGGGCGCGGCGGGGTGGCGACACGCATCGAATAAACAGTGACTAGCTCGCGTTAGGCCTTGCGAGCTTTCCGCCCCCCGGCCTTTGTTCCGGCCGGAGGGGCAACGGACGCCCGCTTCACGAGCGAGCATTCCAGCTTGGTAATCTGATAGCGGCGCTCCCGCGGCAGGACTGCCGTTTCCAGATGTTCGATCGCCCATTGTCCCATGGCCATATGCGGCAGAACCGACGTGCTCAAAGGCGGCACGAGATGACGGCAAATGTCCTCATCGTCATAGCCCATGACGGACATATCCTCGGGAATGTGAAGCCCCGCCTCCTTCAATGCCTCGTAGCAACCGATGGCAGTGCGGTCGTTCTGACAGAAGATGGCCGTCGGACGCTCGGCGAGAGAAAGCAGCTTCATCGTCGCGGAGTAGCCGGCACTCGCCGACCAATCGCCCTCTATGACCAGTTCCGGGTCAAAGGGAATGTCGGCCGTCGCCAAGGCACGGCGATAGCCGGTCAATCGGTCCTGGGCGGCCTGCATCCAGGGCTCGCCGGTGATCGTCGCGATCCTATGGTGTCCGTGCGATATCAAATGCCGGGTCGCGGTCTGCCCCCCGGCGATCTCGCTGGGAACGACCGCCGGAAATGCGTAGTCGGAGGTGTAGCAATTCAGAAGTACGATCGGAATATTGAGATCGTAGAGATAATCCGGCACTTCAACTTCGCGAGTGAATATGGTCATGTAGATCAGAGCCGAAATCCCGCTATTGCTGAGCGCCTTGATGGCTCTCGGCTCCATAATCGGGTCGCTCATGGTCTGCGCAACGAGGAGAACGTTTCCGGCATTCCAGGAGGCTTGACGGGCGCCTTCGATCGCAACGACTGCCTCTGGGCTGGTCGCGAGCTGGTCGACAGCAAAGCCGATAATGCCGTCCAGCTTCGCAGGTGAAAGAAGCGCGGGCGGCGTCGACAGTACCGGCGCGACATAGCCAAGCTGGCGCGCCGCTTCAATGACCTTCTCGCGGGTTTGCTGCGACAGACGCATGCCGGGAGTGTTGTTAAGCACGAAAGACACCGCGGTCTGCGAGCATCCGGCGGCCTTGGCTATATCGGTCATCGTCACCCTGTTGCCTGGACGACGTCCGTTTCGCTTCGATGGCCTGCGGTCTTCGTCCGTCAGGTTGCCGTTTGCGGCCGGTATCTTCTTCATGATGGCGTCTCTTCTCCCTATTGCGGAGCCGGCCAAATCCCCACAGCCCTCCCCGGTCGCTAATATTTATTACCATCATTGAAGCAGGCTCGGCAACTGGTCCGAACGCGAATGGGATGATCGTCCACAATTGCTCAAGGCTTAAAGGCACGAAACCATTGCAGAATGCGGCATTTTCATTCTCCCGGCACTCGTTTGGCGGCATATTGTATTACTAATTCTATTTACTAATCGAAATTAGTCGTATACCGTCATTCTCGTGGTTGGACGCGCCGTATCTCGCTTGGCGAGAGGCCCTAGGAGGGGGTCCCGGACGATCTGCCGCGACTTGCAACCAGATCCCGACACGGGTCTATGGGAGGATTGTCATGAAGCACCTAACAAGGGGCGCTGCCGTCTTTGCGGCAGGGCTGATGCTAAGCTATGCAACAGCGACTTATGCCGCCGACAAGCCGACGCTGGCCTTTGTCGTCAACGGCGCATCCGACTTCTGGAAGGCTGCCGAAGCCGGTGTGAAGAAGGCCCAGGCGGAACTGCCGGACTTCAACATGGAACTGAAATATCCCGAGCAATCGTCGGTCGCGATCCAACAGCGGCTGATGGAGGATCTGGTTTCGGCCGGCGTCAAAGGCATCATGGTTTCCGCTGTCGATCCCAAGACCTCTACCGACGGACTGAACAAGATCGGCTCCGAAACCGCATTGTTCACCACCGATAGCGACGCTCCGGATACGAACCGTGTCGCCTATATCGGCTCCTCCAACGTCGACGCCGGCAAGCAAGCTGCCGAAATCGCCAAGAAAGCCATGCCGAACGGGGGCAAGTGCATCGGCTTCGTGGGGCTGCTCGGTGCAGACAATGCCAAGGAACGCATTCAGGGCATGAAGGATGGCCTGGCGGGCACGAAGATCGAGCTGACCGACGTGCGCGGCGACGATATCGATCAGACCAGAGCCAAGAAGAATGTCGAAGACGCGCTCGTCGCAAGCCCCGACGTCACCTGCATGGTCGGCTTCTATTCCTACAACACGCCGCGCATCTATGAAGCGCTGCGTGAAGCAGGCAAGCTCGGCCAGATCACCGTTGTCGGCTTCGATGACGATCCGATCACGCTTGGCGGCGTCAAGGAAGGCACGATTGCCGCCACTGTGGTCCAGCAGCCCTACCTCTGGGCCTATCAGGGCATGAAGCTGATGGCCGCCTACCTGAAGGGCGACAAGTCCGGCATTCCTGCCAACAAGCTGATCATTATCCCGACGAAGATCATCGGCAAGGATGACGTGGACGCTTATGCCGCAAACCTGAAGGCGATGGCCGGCAATTAAGGCCAGCCTGCAGCAGCGCCGGTTGCGGGGACCGGCGCTGCTCGAATGCAGTTGCACACGACGTAGAGACTTTTGACGTCACATCGTACAGGCGCAATACTCGTATGAATCAGAGATCTGATACATTGACATCAACGGAAGTCACGCCGCCATTTCTCAGCCTTTCGGGAATTGGCAAGACCTATCCCGGTGTCGTGGCGCTCGACAATTTTTCGATGGATGTCAGCCCCGGTGAGGTGATCGGTCTCGTCGGCGAGAATGGCGCAGGCAAATCGACCCTGATGAAAATACTTGGAGGCGTCGTTAAGCCCGACCGCGGAGCCATTCGACTGGATGGAACCGAACACGGCGCTTTTACCGTAGAAAGCAGCATCGCGTCGGGGATCGCCTTCGTCCACCAAGAGCTTAACCTGTTTGACAATCTCGACGTCGCGGCGAATATTTTCCTGGGTCGCGAACCGTTGCGTGGCGGCGTTCTCAAACTTGTCGACAGAAGCCGCCTGCGCGACATGGTCACCCCCTTGCTCAAGCGGGTCGGCGCGAACTTCTCTCCGGATACGCCGGTGGCTTCGCTGTCGCTGGCGCAGCAACAGATGGTCGAGATCGCCAAGGCGCTCTCGATCAATGCGCGCCTTGTCATTCTCGATGAACCGACGTCCAGCCTGCCCCTTGCCGAAACCGAGAAACTGCTGACCGTCATATCGTCGCTGAAGGCGGAAGGCATCAGCGTCATTTTCATTTCCCATCGCCTGCACGAAGTCGAGCGCGTTGCCGATCGCGTCATCGTACTCCGCGACGGTACGCTTGTCGGCACATTGCCCAGGGACTCGATCGATCATGACCGCATGGTCAAGCTGATGATCGGCCGCGCCTTGAGCGCTCGCGATGCCGAGCCAGCGCGCCCGCCGGGCAATGTCGCACTGAAAATATCGGCCATCCGCACTGCCGCCTATCCGACGCGGCCGGTCGATCTCGACATCCGATATGGCGAAATCCTCGGGCTCGCCGGCCTTGTCGGATCGGGCCGGACCGAACTTGCGCGCGTCCTCTTCGGGATCGATAGGAGCTATGGCGACGGCGCAATCGTGCTTGATGGACAAAATATCAAGCTGAATTCCGCTAGGCAGGCGGTCGCAAACGGTATCTTCCTGATCCCGGAAGACCGCAAGCTCAACGGTATCCTGCTGGATTTACCGATCGCGCAGAACATATCGCTGCCCAACCTTCCGGCCTATGCGCGCCGCTCCATGGTATCGCCGGTACTGGAGGACGCTGCCGCCGAAACCCAGCGGCGCCAGCTCAGCATCAAGGCCCCCTCCATCTCGACCCGAACCGGAACGCTTTCCGGGGGTAACCAGCAGAAGGTCGTTCTGGCCAAATGGCTGTCGATGCGACCGAAAGTCCTGATCTTCGATGAGCCGACGCGCGGCATCGATATCGGCGCCAAGAATGAAATCTATAGCCTGATGCGCAAGCTCGCCGATGCCGGCGTCGCGATCCTGATGATTTCAAGCGACATGGAAGAGGTAATCGGCGTTTCCGACCGTATTGCGGTCATGCACGAGGGACAGATCGCCGGGATTCTCGACAAGGACCAGTTCAGTCAGGAAAACGTGCTTTTGCTCGCCGTCGGCAAAACGCTACACTAACGGCCGCAGCCAATGGGAATTGAAATCGATGACTAAGAAAGACCTGGGCCTGCTCCTGTTGATCATCGTGGTCGGCATCGTCGTCACGATCATCAACCCACGCTTCCTTCTGCCGATCAACCTCGCCAATACCTCCAATCTCATCGGCCTTTTCGGGATATTGTCGATCGGACAAGCCTTCGTCATCATCACCGGCGGCATCGAACTATCGGTCGGTTCGCTGGTCGCCCTGCTCGGGGTGCTGTTCATCGACTTCATTGCGGTCCAGAACATGCCTTGGGCCGTCGCGCTTCCTCTTATCCTGATCCTCGGCGGCGTCCTGGGCGCGATCCACGGCTGGCTGATTACGCGGCTCAACCTGCAGCCTTTTGTCGTCACGCTCTGCGGCTTGCTGATCTACCGTGGCGCGGCGCGGTTCTACACAGCAGACGGCACCGCCGGCTTCGCCTTCGGTCAGAACTTCCCCTCCCTGGAGTTTCTGACTGCCGGCCGTTTTTACGGCGTGCCGAACACATTCATAGCGCTTGTCATCATCGCGGCTGTGATGTGGATCGTCCTTCATCGCTCGGTCTATGGACGCTATCTCTACGCCATCGGCAAGAATGAGGAAGCCGCGAAATATTCCGGTATCCGCACCTCGAAAATGGTGATGATTTCCTATGTCATATGCGGCGTGCTGACAGCGCTTTCGGCAATCTATTTTGCGATGTACACGCGCTCGATCTCGCCAGCGAGCCACGGACAGTTCTACGAACTCTATGCAATCGCTGCGGCGGTGCTCGGCGGCTTTTCGTTGCGCGGCGGCGAAGGTTCGCTCATCGGTGTGGTGCTCGGCACGATCCTGCTGCAAGAGCTGCAGAATCTCGTCAACCTCCTTGGCATCCCCTCCTCGCTCAACTTCGCCGTCATGGGTGGAGTGATCCTGATCGGCGTGCTGATCGATCAACAATGGAGCGCAATTCGCGCGCAACGGACCCTGGTGTCGGCCGCCCGACAAGTTGACGTCCGACAGCCGGCGGAATGAGCATCTCAAACAACGACAACGCTTCGCCGAATGGCTGATGACATCAGCGCGCGGGGTCAGGCGGCGGTCAACTTCCTGACCCAGGCCTCGACCTCATCACCGCTGCTCATATCGGCCTGCACCAGTCCGTCGATCATGAAGGTCGGAGAAACGTGAATTCCGTTCTGACGGGCATATTTGCTGTGCCACTTTATTTCGCGGTCGAGATCCGGGATCGAGAACGCATCCTTCAATCGAATGTCGCTATAGCGCTCCAGACGTTCGATCAGTTGGTTCGGCGTCACATCCATATTCGGCCCGCCAGCATGATGCGCGAACTCGAACTCCTCGCGATGCGCCCCAATCGCAGCCATCACCGTCTTAGCCGTCTCCCTGCCGCCGGCAAGCGTCGACGCAGCGAGAATGCATCGCACCAGAACGCCGGAATACATATGCCAAGGCTGCGATTGCAACCGGATCTTGATGGTAATCCTATCCTCACCGGCCTGACCGAGGAGCGCATCAAGTTTGTTGAACGCCTTGACCGAAAACGGGCAGGTCGGCTCAAGGAAAACTTCGAAGACGCGCGGGCCATGACCCCAGGTTAACGGATCTGCGCGCCAGGCTGCTTTGGTCATGCCGGTTCCTTGTCCTTCTGTGGGAGAATCATCGATAGCATTCCAGATAGGAACGGAAGCATCACGTTTTCGCTATCCCCGGGCGCTGGAAATTTCTCGAACCTTGGCGCATGTTTTCAAATCCCGGTGCTTTGCACCTCGAAGGAAACGATCGTGTATCGCTCCTGCAGGAAGGTCAGCAACCGAGTTCCACCGCTATCGTCACCGGCATGCTGCCAGTGGACATCATACGAGATGTAATCGACGACGGAAGTCGGCCCCATCGTCTTGCCGACAAAGCGGAAAAGATATCTGGCTGGCTCGAGGGGCGCCTCAATCAAGGGAATGACAGCGCCGGTCTCGCGCGGCAACTCAATGACGACATGCGCCCTTTGCCGCCGCGGTATTCGCCTGTCGAACCACTTGAGCGGTGACAGCACGAGAAATGCAATCGCTGCCCCGGCACAACCGACAATAAGCTGCCCGCCGCCGATGCAGAGACCGATAGCGGTCATAATCCACAATGTTGCCGCCGTCGTGACGCCCGTTACCAAGTCGCCGCGCCTCAGAATGGCGCCGCCGCCGATGAAACCGACACCCGTCAACACACCGAGCGGAAAGCGCAGGATGTCCATGGATGAAAATGATTGTGGCGATCTGCCGGAGGCGGAAAGCAGCAGATTGGCCTGGATCATCATCAGGCATGCGGCAAGCCCGACGAGTATCGTGGTTCTGAAGCCGGCGGCATGGCCGCCGATCTGGCGATTGATGCCGATCAGCGCTCCCGCGGCAATGACGAGAACCAGCCGCAATGCGATATCCAGCCAACTGATGTTCAAGGCCATGAGCTCACTCGTCGTGCCAGGCAAGATTTCCTCCTGCAATCGATGAAGCGGATCTCCCGTCGCTCAAAATTGGCCGGATGTTCGCCTCGGGTCGGGCCACTGCTCCAACGCAAGCCGCGAGGATAGCCGACTACTCCGCGACAATGTCCTCCAAAGCCAGCGCCGCCGTCAACAGCCGCTCATCCTGACCTTTTGGAGCCGACAGCAGGAAGCCGACCGGCATGCCTGCATTTCCTCTACCGCAAGGAAGCGAAACGCCACACCAATCGAGGAAGTTGCCGATCAGCGTATTGCGCAAGGTCCTGCCGTTGACCTTGACGAACAGCTCGTCGTCCGCCTCCAGCGGCGCAAGCGCCGGCGCGACATGGGCGACGGTGGGGTAAGCGAGGAACTCGTTCGCGCCAAGCATGCCATTCACCTCCTGGATCAGCTGCTCGCGAACCTTCAATATTTCAAGATAGCCAACCAGCGTTGTCCTTTCGCCGAGACGCGTACGCGCAACAACGCGGTGATCCATGCGTGCGGCTTCGGGGCCGGCCAAGCGGCGATGATGAAGGGCAAAGGCCTCGGCCGTTACGAGAGGTCCATATTCGGCCATCACCTCGAAAAGCTTCTCGAATGCCGGAAACGACTGCCGGCGCATCTTGATGCCGGCAGCATTCAATCGGGCGAGTGCTGCCTCAAACGCTTGCACGACACCACTCTCCGCATCGTCCATGACGATGGTGGTCGGCACAACAAGCGAGAGCCCCGCATGGCCCGCACGGACAACATCCGGCGCCGTGTGGCCCCGCATCGCGGCGTCGACCCAAATGGCGTCTTGAACGCTGCGGCACAACGGACCGAGCGAATCCAGGCTGGTTGCGAGCGGAAAAACCCCGGCCATGCTGTAGCGACCACGGCTTGCCTTGTAGCCGACGAGACCGTTGAAGGCCGATGGAATGCGCACGGAACCGCCCGTGTCCGTGCCGATCGAGACCGGCACCAACCCGGACGCCACCGCAACAGCGGAGCCTGAGGACGAGCCACCCGGTATCCTAGAGGTATCCGAGGCCGTTGGATTGAGCGGCGTTCCATAATGCGGATTGAGGCCGAGGCCGGAAAAGGCGAATTCGCTCATATTCACCCGGCCAATGGCGATCATGCCCGCGGTCTTCAGTGCTTTCACGACATCCGCATCCTCTTGCGCCGGCGGTGCATCGGCGAGCACGATCGATCCCGCCGTCGTTGGCAAGCCAGCGATGTCGAAGAGGTCTTTCCAGGCGACCGGTATGCCTTCGAGCAGCCCTCGCGAACGCCCTTCCCGCAACCTTTTCGATGAGGCTGCCGCTTCGTCCTTGGCGCGATCTTCAAGCAGTCTCGTGAAAATCGCCTGATCCTTGTGCGAACGGATCGCATCCAGGCTCTCGTCGACCAGCTCCACCGGGTCGAGATTGCCGGACTGGATCAGCACCGATAGTTGCGCGATCGACTTGCCGAGATGGTTCTGCGTCATGAAGTCATTCTCCCCTCCGCCGGCAGGATATGCGCGGCGCACCCGTTTTGTGTCTTCCTGCGAAGACATACGCTACGGCCATCGCGCTCGACAAGAGCGGCCCCGCAGCGGGGCCGGCCGCGGCCCATTGAAGTCGCTATTTGCGGTGACGCGAAGGCCCCGAGGCCTTAGGCGTCCACGTGTCAATGCGCCGGCGCCGGTTCCTCCTCCGAGGCGTTCTGCTTGTGGTGATCTGCAGCCAGCAGCATGTAGACCGCAGGCACAACGAAGAGCGTGAACAGCGTACCGATGGCAAGACCGGTGGCGATCACGAGGCCCATGTTGAAGCGGGCAGCGGCACCCGCACCGGTCGCCAGGATCAACGGCACAACGCCCAGAACCATGGCACCTGTCGTCATCAGGATCGGGCGCAAGCGGATGCCGCAGGCGCCTTCGATCGCTTCGCGTTTGGTCTTGCCTTCAGCCTGCAGGGTATTCGCCACTTCGACGATCAGAATGCCGTGTTTGCTGATCAACCCCATCAATGTCACCAGGCCGACCTGCGTATAGATGTTCATCGTTGCGCTACCGATGCCCAAGCTGATGAAGGCGAGCGCACCTGCGATCGACATCGGCACGGACACGAGAATGATCAGCGGGTCGCGGAAGCTGTTGAATTGTGCCGACAGCGCAAGGAACACGATAATCAGCGCGAGCGCAAACGTCGTCGCCATACCGCTCGATTCCTGCACGTACTGGCGCGACTGCCCACCGTAGTCGACGGAGTAACCCTGCGGCAAGGTGCGTGCCGCGATCGATTTCAGGGTATTCAGCGCATCGCCAACGGCGACGCCCGGTGCCGGCACGCCGGCGATCGTGGCCGAGTTCAATTGCTGGAAGTGCGCGACCGAGCGTGGGGTTGCCTGGAGTTTTGCCGTCGCAATCGCCGAAAGAGGGATCTTCGAGCCGTTCACATTGGCAATCGGATAGTTCAGGATTTGATCGATGGTCTGGCGTGAACGCTGCTCCACCTGCGGAATGACCTGATATGAGCGGTTGTCGATGCTGAAATAGTTGACATAGCCGCCGCCCAGCATGGCAGCGAGCGCCGAGCCGACATTGTTCATGGACAGGCCAAGCGCCGAGGCCTTGCTGCGATCGATCTGGATCGAATATTGCGGATTATCGACGTAGAGATCCTTCATGATGAAGATGAACTGGCCGGATTTCTGCGCTTCCTGCAGGAAGGAACTGGACACTTCGTTGAGCTGATCGAAGCCGCCGGTGCTGCCGATGGCGAATTGCACGGGCAGGCCGCTGGCGCCCGGCAGTGGCGGTATCTGGAACACCACGGACTGTCCGCCGGCGATCTGCGCCAGGTCGGCCTGCACCAAAGGCTGCAGCTGATCCGCCGTTCTGGTGCGCTGATCCCATGGTTTCAGAACCATACCCTCGAAAGAGGTCCCCGGCACCTCGACCTGCAGCGTCTTGTCCGTTTCCGGGAAACTGCGGAAGATTTTGGTGACCTGATCGGAGCTGAGCAGCTTTTGCTGAAGCGTCGCATTGGGGGGATTCGTTACCTGCGCGGCCAGGAAACCCTGGTCTTCATTGGGGGCCAGTTCGCTCTTTGCGCTGGTGTAGAGGAAATAGATGCTGCCCAGCACGATTGCGGCAAAGACCAACGCCACCGGCACCGTGTTCAGGCTGCCATGCAGCATGCGCACGTATGGCCGATGGATTTCCGAGAAGCGACGGTCGATGAAATCGGATACACGCTCTTCCCAGCCGCTGCGATCGGTCAGATGTGGCTTCAGGATGCGCGAGCACATCATCGGCGTCAGCGTCAACGCTATGATCATGGAAACGGTGACGGCGCCGACCAGCGTAAACGCGAACTCCGTAAATAGCGCACCGGTCAGGCCGCCCTGGAATCCGATCGGCACATAGACGGCGATCAGCACGACGGTCATGGCCAGGATCGGCCCGACCAGCTCATGCGCCGCGTCCAGCGCCGCCCTCATGGGCGTCGAGCCCTCCTCGATATGGCGATTGACATTCTCCACCACGATGATGGCATCGTCGACCACGAGACCGATCGCCAGCACGAGGGCAAGCAGTGTCAGAAGATTGATCGAGAAGCCGAAGATCAGCATCATCGCGAAGGTGCCCACCAGCGATAGCGGAATGGCGACGATGGGAATAGCGACCGACCGCGGCGAGCCGAGAAAGGCGAAGACCACGAAAATCACGATGACCAGCGCTTCGACAAGGCTCTTCACGACTTCATTGATCGAGGTCGTCACGAAGGTGCTGGAATCATAGACGATGTAGCCCTCAAGCCCCTGCGGCAGCTGCGCCTGGATGTCTGGAAATACCGCGCGTACGCCCGCGATCACATCGAGCAGATTGGCCGTCGGTGCGATCTGGATGCCCATGAACACGCCATCCTGCCCGTCGAATCCGATCTGGACGTCGGGATTTTGAGAACCGAGCGCGACGGTGGCGACATCCTTCAGGCGAACGATCGAGGTGCCGATCTGTTTGACGACCATCTCTCTGAATTCGTCGGCCGAATGCAGATCGGTCTGCGCCGTCAGCACGGTTTGCGTCATCTGGCTGCGCGTGGTGCCGATACCGGAGATATAGTTGTTGCTTGCAAGCGCCGTCCACACATCGCCGGCCGTCAAGCCGTAGGCGGCAAGCTTGTCCGGCTGCAACCACGCTCTCAGCGCGAACGTTCGCGCGCCGAGGATTTCCGCCGTCTGAACGCCGTTGACCGCTTGCAGCTTCGGTTGAACCACGCGTGTCAGGTAGTCGGTGATCTGGTTGCTGGCCAGAACGTCGCTGCGGAAGCCAATATACATGGCATCGATCGACTGGCCGATCGAGACAGACATGATGGGCTGCTGCGTGCCGGTCGGCAGCTGATTGAGAACCGAAGATACCTTGGCGTTGATTTCCGTCATGGCCGCGTCGGCACTGTAGTTGAGGCGCAGGTTGACGGTGATGACCGACGTACCGCTGGTGCTCGACGAGGTCATGTAATCGATGCCGTTGGCCTGCGCGATGGCATTTTCCAACGGCGTCGTAATGAAGCCCGCAATGACGTCAGGCGCTGCACCGGGATAGGTCGTCGTTACGGTAACGACGGCGTTCTGCGTTTGCGGATACTGGCGCACCGTCAGCGAGCGGAACGACTGGTAGCCGATCACGATGATCAACGCGCTCACCACAAGGGCGAGAACAGGGCGTCGGATGAAGATATCTGTGATATTCATCGTCACACCTCAATTGGGGTTTGCCGGCGCCGCGTTGGGATCATTCGACGGCTGCACCGCATTGTTGATGATGACAGGCGAGCCATTGTTGAGTTTCAACTGACCGGCAGTCACGACCACTTCGCCTGCATTCAGCCCCTTCGTCACCGAGATCTGGTCGCCGCGGGCTTGCCCCGTGCTGACGAACTTCTGATTGGCGACGTGTTGCGGCTTTCCATCCGGCCCGTTGCCCTTGTCGGTCACGACATAGACGACATTGCCGTATGGGTTGATCGTGACGGCGGTCTGCGGCAGGGAAATGTAATCCTTCGGCTCGCCGACGACCACGACCACATTGCCGAACATGCCGGGCAACAGCTTCCGATCCGGATTGGGGAATGTCGCTCGGATGGTGATATTGCGGCTCTGGCTATCCACCAACGGACTGATTGCCGTAATTTTACCGGAGAATGTCTGGTTTACATAGGCATCGACCGTCGCCGTCACCGCCTGCCCGACCTTCAACTGCGACAGGGCCTGCTGCGGCATCGAGAAATCGAACTGGATCGGATCGAGCGACTGCAAGGTCACGACCGCGGTTCCCGCCGACAGATACTGGCCGAGGCTCACCAGCCTGATACCGAGGTGGCCATCGAAGGGGGCGCGGATCGAATATTGATCGATCAGAGCCTGCTGCGATGCGACTTGCGCCTGCGCCGCCTTCCAGTTGGCCAGATCGCTGTCGACCTGGCTTTGCGCGATGGTGTTCGCCTTGATCAGCTTGGAATCGCGATCATAGGCAATCTGCGCATTCGCCATCGTCGCCTTGTACTGCTCCAGCGTCGCGATCTGCTGATCGGCCAGCAATTGAACGATAAGATCACCCTTCTTGACGTCCTGCCCATCCTCGAAACCGATCTTCTGGACGATGCCCGGGACCTGTGCCGAAAGATTGGCGCCTTCGACGGCGTTGAAACTGCCGATGGACTGCAGCGTCGTCTGCCAGGGGCTCATTGCCGCGGTAATTGTCGAGACTGTCTGTGGCGGCGATTTGAGATTAGCCAGATAGGCCGCGATCATGCGGTTCTTGAATGCCTGGAAGCCGAAGATCCCGCCTAGGATCAGGCCTATGATGATCAGCATGATGATCATGCGTTTTATCATGACGACAGACTCTACTTTTCAGGGATGGATCGATAGAAAATTCGATAGCGCGAGCTCCGGCGCATCTTAAGGAGAATGCCTGTGGGAACGCATGGAATGGTATGGTCGCCCGGACAACGGCTGTAACGGCGAGCGACAAAATCCGGCGGGGTCGACTGCATGCCGATCTCGATCGTTCTCGCGCAAGTCGGACCAGTCAAACCTCATTGGCGAGCCTCCATTCCGATTGCGCACGAGTGCGGCGATCCAGCAAAGATAACCGATTTGCTCGGCGCGGGCCACATTGAACAATATGGAGCGCGAGTAGCTGTTTCGCCAGTGCTTATATAGTGGTTTTGTTCGCCCCTAAAGATTGTGCGGCTTTTGCGCGAATACGCCCTTTTTCGGCTTGGCGCTCGCGCTCGGACGCAGGAGGGGGCAGCTTTGGCATTCGAGCCGGATCGAGCCGCCCTTGAGCGACATCCTTGCTACCTCTGCTGGACGGCGGCTCTATGGCTCATCCAGCAGTGCTTGCGGCAAACGCTCGCTCAAGATCGGCGAGCAGATCCCCGACATCTTCAAGACCGATCTGCAACCGGACAAGCGGCCCTTCCTGCGGCGGCTGCAGGATTCGGCGGTCGCCGAGATCAACCACCAGCGCCAGACTCTGATATCCGCCCCAGGAGTAGCCGAGACCGAAAAGCGACAGTCCGTCGAGAAACTTCTGCGCCCTCAAACTGAAATCCTGCTGACCGTCGGCCGCGAGCACGAATGAAAGGACGCCTCCGGCCCCCTTGAAATCGCGCTTCCAGATTTCATGGCCGGGAAAGCTCTCCAATGCCGGAAAAAGAACGCGCTCGACATCACGTCGCTGCTCGAGCCACCTCGCCACAGCCAAGGCGTTTGCCTGGTGTCGCTCCAGCCGGATGCCCATCGTGCGGAGGCCGCGAAGAACCTGATAGGCGTCGTCAGGCGTTCCGCATAGGCCGAGCGCTCCATTGGCATGTTTCAATTGCCGCCAATGTCCGGCATTGGCGGAGATGGTCCCCATCAACACATCGGCATGACCCGCCGGATATTTCGTCGAGGCCTGAATGGATACGTCGACGCCGAAATCCAAGGGTTTGAAATAGAGCGGCGTTGCCCAGGTATTGTCCATGGTCACCACAGCATTATGCCGGTGCGCCACCTCGGCGATAGCCGGAATATCCTGCATCTCGAACGTATTCGAGCCGGGGGCTTCGGTGTGTACAAGCCTAGTGTTGCTGCGGAACAAAGCCTCGACATCAGCGCCGATGGCCGGATCGTAGTACTCGACCTCAATTCCGAACCGCCCAAGCATCGTATCGCAGAAATGCCGGACGTTGCCGTAAACGGAATCGACGACGAGCGCATGGTCGCCGGGCGAGAGGTAGGCGAGGAAAGCAATGGTGACGGCTGCAAGTCCAGAGGGCACGAGGATGGTGCCGGCCGCTCCCTCCAGCTCGTTGATAGCATTGCAGAGCGCATCGGTGGTCGGCGTTCCGCGTGTCGCGTAGGTGTATTTCTGGTCGTGCCGAGCCATCGTCTGCGCGTCCGGGAACAGGACGGTCGAAGCATGCACGGTCGGCGGATTGATGAAGCCGTGATAATCGAACGGATCGTACCCTGCCCTGACGAGTTGCGTGTTAGGGCCACTTGCATTCGGCCGATCGCCTTTCTCACTCACGCAATCTCCTCCGTTGACGCAGTTGACAGATAGCGCTCGCCGGTATCGGGCAAGACCGCGACGATGACCTTGCCGGCATTTTCCGGCCTCACGGCGAGCTGCGTCGCAGCCCAGAGCACCGCTCCCGACGATGTTCCGGCAAATATGCCCTCTTCTGCGGCAAGAGCGCGTGCCGTGGCTCGCGCATCGGCAGTATTAAGTGGAATGACCTCATCGGCAATCGTCGTATCGAAATTGCGCGGCAGCTGTTCGGGCGGCACTTCGCTCACCTTATGAACACCGTCGATCTCATCCGGATAGGGATTTTCCTCCGTCGGCAGCGATTCCAGTGCAGGTTCTGCGATGATGATTTTTATGTCCGGCTTCTTCGATCGCAGAAACTTGCCGGCACCCGAAATCGTTCCGCCGGTCCCGACGCCGCCAACGAAGATATCCACCGTGCCTTCCGTATCACGCCAGATTTCCGGTCCGGTCGTTTCGAAATGTGTGCACGGATTTGCCGGGTTGGCGAGCTGATCCGTGAAAAATGCGGTTGGATTCTCATCCCGCACACGGGCGGTGATCTTGTCCAGCGCCTCTGGGTCCAGGAAGAACTCGTTCTTCACGATGACAAGCTCTGCACCGAACAGGCGCAGCAGCTTCACCTTGTCCTGACTGATATTGTCGCTCAAATAGAATTTTGTCCGGTAGCCGCGCGATGCGGCAACGGCGGCCAATCCAATCCCCGTATTGCCGCTTGTAACATCGACAAGCAGATCGCCGGGACGGATCTTGCCTGCATCCTCAGCCTCCTTGATGATCCCCCAGGCGATACGATCCTTGATACTGCCGGCCGGGTTGAAGTATTCGACTTTGGCAAGGATACGCGCGTCAAGGCGACGGTTCCTGCGGTAATTATGCAGCTCCAACAGCGGGGTATTGCCAATGAGCTCCGAGAAACTATTGTATATTCTCGTCATTCAACTCTCCTCTTGTCGAACGAGACGGTTTGAAAGCCAGCTCGGATAGGCTCAACCTCAAGCTCCGCAGATGGCATGCACGAGCAGGAGGAACGAGACGAACACCATCAGCGCCGCCAGCAGATGTTGAACGGCCGGCCAGAAACGTTTGCCCGTCACCACGGCGGGGCGGGTTGCAAGAGAGGCGAGATAAACAACAGTGTCCATGAAGGCTCCAGACAAGGCATCCGCTGATCGTTACTTCGGGGCAAAAGGCCCGCACGATTACGTGTTCTTATTTTGATATTATCTATAAAATTAGTGCATTAAAGGAATGATTTTCCCTGCAATCGGGCACCCTATAAATTGAACGTGCTGAAAGCGCGCCTTCTCGGAAACGGAACGCGCAGTCTGCTTTCAAATCGTCTCAGGATCAGTCCGTCCGAAACCTGTGGGGCCTCCCAATCCCTGGCGAAGAGCCCGGAAAGACCTCCATCCAAGTCGTCAACCTGGCGCGTAAAGTCCCGCCCCATGCGCACCTCGATCAAGCTCCTCGCGGAAATCCGGGTGCGCCAGCGAGATCAGCGCCTTTGCTCGCTCTGCGACCGACTTTCCCTTGAGATTAGTCCATCCATATTCGGTGACCACGATATGCGTGTCGTTGCGCGATGTCGTCACCGGACCGGACAGCGCCGGCACGATGCGCGACAACGTCCCCTTCGCCGCCGTCGAATGACAGGCGATGATCGATCGCCCCCCGCGCGAGGCATAGGCGCCGCGCACGAAATCCACCTGGCCGCCGGATGCGCTGAACTGCCTTCCGTTGACGAATTCCGAGTTGCAGGCGCCGTTGAGGTCTATCTGCATGGTGGCGTTGACCGACACGGCACGGTCGTTGCGGGCAATGACGAAAGGATTGTTTACGTAGTCGACGGGGTGCGCCTCGACATCCGGGTTGTTGTCCAGAAAATCGTAGAGAGCCTGATCCCCCAGTGCGAAGGTGAAGATCGACCGTCCGACATGGGTCTGTTTGCGGCTGTTGTCCACCACGCCCGCCTTGATCAGATTGGCAAGGCCGGTCGTCATCATTTCCGTGTGGATGCCGACATGACGATGGTGCGAAAGCCGCGAGCAGACAGCGTCCGGCAAGGCGCCGATACCCATCTGCAGGCAATCGCCGTCTTCGACGAGACCCGCGACGATCGCACCGATGGCATCGTCGACCTCGTTACGCGGCGCAACGGGCAAGAGTGGCAGGCTCACATTGTTCTCGACAACCGCCGTCACGCTCGACAGAGGGATCATGCAGTCGCCGCGCACATAGGGCATCTTGGCATTGACTTCGAGGATGATCCGGATTCCCGGTTTCTGTGACACCGTCAGTGCGTAGTCCGTGCTGGCGCCGAGGCTGAAATTGCCTTCGGCATCCATAGGCGAAACGGTCGCAATCAGCGTATCGACCCCGACATGCTCGACCAGCGAGCGCGGCACCTGGCTGAAGTGGCAGGGAACCAAATCGACGGCCGGCAGGGCCTCAGCCAATCGCTTCTTGTCCAACGCGCGCTCCACCCCGCCGTGGAAGTAGCTTATGGGAATGATGGTGTCGCGCAGGTCGAAATCGAATACGCTCGTACCCGCGACCCCGGTGCAAAGCAGATAATGAAGCCGCACCTTGTCTATGGCTCCCGCTCGGGCCTGTTCGGCCAATGCCGCGAGAATGGCGGGCGGCTGTCCGGCGGCGATCGGCATTGCGACCTTCGCGCCTGACGGGATTAAAGCGACGGCCTCCTTTGCAGACCGCAGGCGTTCACGATACAGCGTCTGATGGTTATTGGTCATTGGGCCCTCCTCCCGATGCCATTTCAGAGCAAAACACCATCGATTGCAATGGGGGCGGGTTCCGGACGATCGCGCCAAACCACTCGAAGTGAGCCGGAAAGGTCCGTTCGCGCGGAGAGCGATATTGATAGCGTCAAAAAAGACGGCCGCCATTGAGCGACCGTCTTCCCATGAATTTCCTGTCTGCTGTTCAGCGGAGGGCTGCTACTCCGCTTAGAATTTCATACCGACATTCAGCTTGAATGTATGGTCCGTGCTATTGCGCGCAACCTGACCGGTATAGGAAGCGCTGATGGCCGCGTTCTGCGAAACGGCAAAGTCGAGACCCGCCTCCAAGGCCAATGCGTCTTTGGCGATCGGCGCACCGTCTATGCCGAAACTGGCACCCGATTTGAAAGCAAACTCGGAATTTGGCGTCACGTCGCCGTAAGCATGCTTCCAGCCAACCATTCCGCGCGCCTTCACCTTGGTGTCCGCCAGAGGAATATCGGTGGAGGCACGCAGGCCGATCGTCGTGAAGGTGGCATTGGTCGAATTTCCGTCGCTCGATAGCGCGGCAATTGTTCCCCCGGTTTCCGAAAAGCCGTCGCTCTTCAAGTGAACGTAAGCGAGGTTGGCGAAGGGCTCGAAGGCGACAGCGCTCAGATTGACCTTGTAGCCGAGTTCCGCAAATGCTTGGGTCGTGCGGGCATCGTAGTCGGCGGAAAGCGTTTCGTTGAAAGCCGGGAAAACGACGTGGCGCATGGTGTTTAGGCTGTGCGCCGAATAGAACACGCCGGTTCTGAAACCGATCGCATCCCACTGCGATCCGCCATAAAGACCGAAATGATAGTTGTCGCTGGAGCCGGACGAGGAACGGGCGTCGACGTCGAAGCTGGTGCTGCTATATCCTCCGACCAAGCCGAACCGCCATGTTCCGGCAGCGGCGTCGGCGCCAACGAGAAATCCTCCCGTCGAATGATCTATGCCCGCGGCATATCCCTCGCCGTCTGCCTTGCTTTTCGAGCCGAACGCTTCGCTCCAGATGGCGATGCCTTCGGTGCTGCCAGCGGCCTGATGCATGCCTTTTTCGTCATAGGTCGTCACCATCGACGACGACGCACCGACGTTGTCGAAAGCCGTGCGGATGCGGTTGCTGACGGTATCGCGCAGGTAGGCGCTATCGGTTATGAACGTGCCCTTGACGCTGGCATGGATTTCCCCGGACAGGGCGTTCCCATAAGGGCGCAGGTAACGGTAGAAGCCGATCCCATCGGTGCCGGTTGTGCCGATTGCTTCTCTGTTCAAGATATAGAGCGACCATCCATCCTTGGTCTGGCCGAACGACAGGCCTTCGACTTCCTGCTCGCCGTCGATCTTGAGGTTCCCCAATACTTCCACCTGGCCGGTCGCCAGATTGGCGCGATAGATGGTCTTCGAATCGTTGTCGGTGGAGAAATACATCCAGCCATCGAGGATCTTCCCGCCCTGAGCCTGATCGATTGTCTGCGACAGAGGGATGTATTTCTTAAAGGTCCAGTCCGAGAGATTGTAGACGGCGATCTCCTTGGCATTGTCGTAAGCCATGCCGTAGCCAACGCCGTTTTTGGCGTCTACGGCAACCCAGCTGGCAATATCCTGCTTGCCATGCGGCGGGTTCAGCGCAAAGGCCTGACCCGTAAAGCTGAGGTCGCTCGCATTGTAGATCGCAAAGACCGGCGTGTTGTATTTGGCGCCAGTGACGGGATCGCGGCGGCTGGAATCCAGCGATATGTAGAGCAGGCCATTGGCGTAATCGATATCGCCGATATGGTTGAGCCCCTTGGGAGCCACGGCAGACGGGTTTGCCAGCGCTGCCGCGATGGCCGAAGACGTCTTTAAGGTCGTATCGAAATTTGCATTGGTTTTATCCAGCGCGTTCGTACCGGAAAAATACCAGTTCGTTCCGTCCGTCGTCACCCCCTGACCACGATAGGGGATCGGATTGTCGGTGAAGCTTCGCTTTTCGACCATGATCCAGGGCTCGGCAGCGTGGGCCGAAGCCGATACCAGGCACGCCATGCCCGACAGCAAAATGAGCGAGGTAACGACGGCTTCCCGTCGCCGAGCTATCCGAGCCTTCGATTTACGTGCGCATTCTTCGATCTTCAGGGGCATTTCAAAGCTTCCTTTTCATGAATTTGGAATGGCCGCACGAATGCCTCCGATGCAGGAGAGATCGGCGGCGGAACATGCAGCGATGGCGAGGGCAGCCCGTCGAATGCCGGGCCAAGAGGCAGGATCCAGTCGCCTCAAAACATGTGTTGATGGCGCACAATGGGAGATTTTACTTGCTTGCCCTGTGAACAGGACCAAGTTCTATTTGGCTATCAGTTCGCCAGATTTTTAAATATTGACTTTAATATAAATTCAGCTCCGTAAATATTATTAGAATTTACACTCATATATAATTTAGAAATCGCGGAATTATTTAAATTCTTCTGAGTAAATACAGTTCTGAACGAAAATATATTTCGCACGTAAGTCTGCCGCTCATTGACGTGTCCGTAAAACGCATGTTCAATAATAGGATAAATAAAAGAGTGAAGTGACAATAATATGAATAGTATGAAGAATGAGCGCGGGCTGTTGAAAACATTGATGGGAGCCCCCCGCATGGAGGGATCTGCGGGCATCAGTCTCCATGGCAGAGTGCTCAATGAGATTGGCCAAAGCATCGTACGTGGCGATTTTTTGCCGGGCGACCAATTGCCCAATGCGGATGATTGGAGCGCCTCCTACGGCGTAAGCCGCACCGTGCTTCGCGAGGCGATCAAGGTTCTCGCCGGCAAGGGCATGGTGGAATCGAGGCCAAGGACTGGAACCCGCGTGCGGCCACGCAAAGACTGGAACTTCCTTGATCCCGATGTGCTGGTGTGGCGCTATGGATCGAGAACCACGATCGAAGAGGCGCGCTCCCTGTTTGAGCTGCGGCGCGCGATCGAACCGACGGCAGGCGCCCTGGCGGCACAGCGTGCGACGGAACAGCAAGTCTCCGAGTTACGGTCTTTGCTTGTCGAAATGGAGAAGGCCGGCGACGATGGCGAACGTTTTGCCATACCGGATCTCGCCTTCCATCAAGCCATCCTGCGCATGTCCGGTAACGAACTCATCGGCTCGCTTGCCGCCTTGATCGAGACGGCGCTGGTCATCAGCTTCCGGCTTACCGACGACAATCCGCACGGCCAGCATCACTCCCTGCCACTGCATCGAAACGTGGTGGAGAGCATTGCGGCGCGGGATCCGGATTCTACAAGCAAAGCCTTGATCACACTGCTTGATCAGGCCGAAGAGGATGTGAGAGCCGCATTGGCGGCACGGTTGGCTCGAAGGGTGTGAAACCACCCTCCCACGGCGATGGCGAGTACCAGGCAGGTTTACCGCTGCTGGAAGCCAAACCATAGATAAGTCGTCAATTTGCCAGGCCTCGGCAGGCGTGCATATGTTAGTGACGGGCGCACGCTGTATCGCCAAGAGCGGCCGTCTGCGCGCATTTGCGAGCGATCTTTATTTCGGGGTCGCTCCTCTTGTCTTCGCCTCCTTTGCAAGCGCACCCTCAATCATGCGCAGGAGCCCCTTCAATTCCGGCTCCCGCACCTGTGCGGCCGCTTCGTTTGGAGAGAACCACTGCAGCCGCCGCTGACCGTGCTCCGGAAATTGCGCGCTCATGGAGCTGACTTCAAGAAGATGGACCTGCACCATCGACGGCACAGTTGTGCCGGTATCGAGCGATTTCAGATAGGTGTAGTAGCCGAAACTCTTCTTCCTGGCCTTTCCCTTGACCCCAGCCTCCTCCCACGCCTCACGCTCGGCGACCTGGTGCGGCAGCTTCCTGTCCATCGGCCATCCCTTGGGAATGACCCATCGGCCGCTTTCGCGCGACGTGATCAACAGCACTTCCAAATCCTGACCGCCGGTCTGCCGCCGGTAGCAGATAGCGGCATATTGCTCGATTGCCTGGCCATTGAAGAGCTTGTCAGCTTCGCCCGCCAGATGTCTGAGATAGGTCTTCTTCGTCATCTATGTGCAATCGTGGCTGCCTGCGCAGCCGATCGTGTCTCGCGCATGTCTCGCAAGGGCGATGGATTATGACCTCCCAATATGATGGGTTCTCCGGTAGCCGCCATGTACTCCTCCCTCAGCAGTCGCTGCCCGATTTTGATCGGGCAACCCAGTCATAATGCGCCAGACTCATTAGCCGACTATGCTTTACTCACTTGATACTCTTTGCAAGAGGCATTGTCATATAAACGTTTTGAAAAAGATATTTCCTTTTGCTAGCAAGATGATAGCGGATCCATATCTTTGTCATAAAGAGCGGAGCGCTAACCGCCCCTGACGGAATCACGCCAAATCAGATCCGCCTGCAATGTCAACGATCGCCCATCTGCGACCCCGCCCTGCGAGAGCCAGGCCACGGCCTCGCGCGCGATCGCTCCTATCGGCTGAGCAAACGTCGTCAGCCGGTAGGACGACCAGGATGCTTGCTCGATATCGTCGAAGCCGACAATGCAAAGCTGCTGTGGAATGGAGAGCGAAAATTGATGCCGGGCCGCATCCATCAGGCCGCACGCCAGCAAATCGGTGGCACAAAAGACGGCATCGGGACGTTCCTTCCTGGTCAGCAAACGCTGCGCCACCACACGGCCGGCCTCGTATCCGGTCGAGCCGTGCCGCTCCACGATCACATCCAGCCCATGCTCTCTCGCCGCGGCGATGAAGCCCTCTTCGCGCGCCATCAGGCTCGGCGTTCCGGCTTCCGAATTCGCAAATGCAAGCCTTGAGCATCCCGCCCGCATGAACGCCGTCACGACGCGACTGGCAGCCTCCCAATCGTCGAGATTGATGTGAAGCGCGCCTGACTGATCCTCATCGCGATTGATCAGGACAAGCCGCTGGCCGCTTCGCAGGCACAGCTCCGTAATCGACTTGTCGGGCAGTCCCGAAAGGATCACGGAGGCATCCGCCCGGTATCGGATCGCCTGCTCGAGCGCCCTGTTGACGCTGCCATCGGAACGGTCCGTATTGATCAGCATCGCGACCTTTCCCGCGAGCTGCAGCTGCAAAGTCAATTCGCGCAGCAAGGTCGACCGATACGGCGTCGCCACGTCCGAAACGATCAGACAGACGATGCCGCTCTCATTGCGCATCAATCCGCGTGCAAGATGATTGACCTGATATCCAAGCTCTTCCGCCGCCCGCAGAACTTTTTGCCGGGTGGCGTCCGATACGCTGGCGCCCGGCGTAAAGGCCCGCGACACGGCCGAGCGTGAAACGCCTGCCCGTCGCGCCACCTCATCCGCGCTGACAAAATCTCGCTGCGACACAGTTTCCTCCCCTGTTGCACCGAAGTTCACCATGATTTGCAAGCGCGTGCAATATGCCGATCATGGCAGTTTTGTGAATCTTTTATGACAGCCGCGGTTGACAAGCCAGGATAACCAATGCAGCATTTGCACACGCTTGCAAAAAGCGCTCGGCGTGGAGGCGCCGCAAAAGCAGGAGGACATCATGAGATTGGTCAATTTGGCCGCGGCAGCCCTTGCCGCGGGGATATCTTCTATTGCCTGGTCGGCACACGCGGCAGGCGATCTCAACGTAATCTGCTCGGCAGACCCCGAGGTCTGCGACCTGATGAAAGGTCTTTTCGAAAAGCAGAGCGACATCAAGGTCAACATGGTCCGGCTTTCTGCCGGCGAAACCTATGCCAAGATCCGTGCCGAAGCGCGCAATCCGAAGACGGACATCTGGTGGGCGGGAACCGGCGATCCTCACCTGCAGGCGGCAACAGAGGGCCTTACCCTTGAATACAAGTCTCCGCTCTTCGACCAGCTGCAGGACTGGGCCAAGAAGCAGGCCGAAAGCGCCAAATTTCGCACTGTCGGCGTTTATGCAGGTGCGCTCGGCTGGGGCTACAACACCGATATCCTGAAGAAGAAAGGGTTGAAGGAACCCAAATGCTGGGCCGATCTGCTTGATACGTCCTACAAGGGTGAAATCCAGATCGCCAATCCGAATTCATCCGGAACATCTTACAACACCTTGGCAACGCTCGTGCAGATCATGGGCGAAGACAAGGCCTTCGACTATCTTTCCAAGCTGAATGCGAACGTGTCGCAATACACCAAATCCGGCTCCGCTCCCGTAAAGGCGGCTGCTCGCGGGGAATCGACGATCGGCATCGTCTTCATGCATGACGCCGTTGCACAAACCGTCGAAGGCTTCCCCATCAAGGCGGTCGCACCTTGCGAGGGCACCGGCTACGAGATCGGTTCCATGTCGATCATCAAGGGCGCACGGAACCTCGAGAATGCCAAGAAATGGTATGATTGGGCACTCAGTGCCGATGCGCAATCGCACATGAAGGATGCCAAGTCCTACCAGCTGCCCTCCAACAAATCGGCTGCCGTCCCGAAGGAAGCGCCGAAGTTCGAGGACATCAAGCTGATCGACTACGACTTCAAGAAATACGGCGACCCCACTGTCCGCAAAGCTCTGCTTGCCCGCTGGGACAAGGAAATCGGCGCAAAGGCCAATTGATCGCCCGTCTTCATCTCCGCGGATCGGGATCGACTGAGCCCGGTCCGCGCCTTGCACGAACTCTGCTGAACAGGATGCTTGTCCGACCATGACCCATAGCAAACGCCGGCTGGATCTTGCGCTCATCTTCGGCACGGCTGCCGTGATACTACTCCCATGGTATCGCATCGAAGGCGGCTTCTTCGGCTTTAGCTGGTTGAGCAGCTTTCCTAGCGACCCCTCCACAGCGCCGGGAATCCTGGAAATATTCAGCTTTGGCCGATGGTGGCTCGCGATCGCCGCCGGGCTTTTCCTGCTCGGCGGCGTCGCGCGCTTGATCGACAATCCTATGCGACGCGGCGCGCTCATGGCATGGGCAGGCGCGTTGGGCTTTGTCTTTCTCGCGTTGCAGGGGCTTGCAATCACCTCTTCGGGTTGGACCTGGGCGATCGGCGAAAAGCTTTTCGGTGCACTTGCGGATGGCCAGCCGGCAATGGGTGCCGGCGCCGTCACGCTCGGTATCGTCTTCGTACTGCTCTTTTCCTTCGGCCTTGCGGAACGCGGAGTCATGAAGGGCGATGCCTTCGTCGTCAGCGCCATTACCCTGCTGATCGTCCTCGTCGCGATCTTCGTCTTCTATCCCGTTGGCAGCATGTTCGTCGGCGCCTTCCAGTCCTTCGACGGATCGTTCAATCCGGATGGCTTCATCGCAAACATTCAGGATCCTTCTCTTTGGAGCCTCAGCTGCGTGGTGGGCGGCGATCGCTGTGGTCTTGCCTGGCGCACCCTATGGCTTGCTATCATGACGGCCGGCGGCTCAACGCTGCTCGGCTTGTGTTTCGCACTCGTCGCGACCCGCACGCAATTCCCCTTCAAGAAGGGATTACGCCTCCTGACGATCCTGCCGATCATCACACCGCCATTCGTGGTGGGACTGGCGCTCACTCTGCTCTTCGGCCGCGCAGGTGTCGTCACCGAAGCCTTCGCTTCTCTCTTCGGCACCGAGCCTGGCCGTTGGCTCTATGGGCTGACGGGCATTTGGATCGCGCAGGTACTGTCCTTCACGCCGATTTCCTTCCTCGTTCTGATCGGCGTCGTCGAAGGCGTCAGCCCGTCCATGGAGGAGGCCTCGCAGACGCTGCGCGCCAACCGCTGGCGCACCTTCTGGCGCGTATCCTTGCCGTTGATGAAGCCAGGCCTGGCAAACGCGTTCCTGATCGGTTTCATCGAGAGCATGGCCGATTTCGGCAACCCGATGGTTCTGGGCGGCAGCCATGGTGTGCTGTCGACCGAGATATTCTTCAGCGTTGTCGGCGCGCAGAACGATCCATCTCGTGCCGCCGTCCTCGCAATGGTTCTCCTCGTCTTCACTTTGAGCGCCTTTCTTGCACAGCGCCTCTGGCTACAAGGCAAGAGTTTCGCGACCGTGACCGGCAAGGGTGATTCCGGCGCGCACATCGCGTTGCCGCGCGGCCTTTCGATTGCGGTTCACGCGCTCGTCATTCCGTGGATGCTATTCACCATCGTCGTCTACGTCATGATCGTCTTCGGCGGCTTCGTGCGCACCTGGGGCCTCGACAACAGCCTCACCGTCGAGCACTACATCAAGGCCTTCTCGATCGGCTTGCGGGACGACGGCGGCCTCGCCTGGACCGGCGTTGCCTGGAATTCCTTCTGGACGACAATGGAAATCGCGCTGATCTCGGCGCCGCTGACGGCTGCCGTTGGCTTGCTGACAGCCTATCTGATCGTGCGGCAGAAATTCGTCGGTCGTGGCCTGTTCGAATTCGCGCTGATGATGAGCTTCGCCATCCCCGGCACCGTCATCGGCATCAGCTACATCATGGCTTTCAACCTGCCGCCGCTCGAGATGACGGGCACGGCTTTGATCCTCGTCGCCTGCTTCGTCTTCCGCAACATGCCGGTCGGCGTGCGCGGCGGTGTCGCCGCCATGAGCCAGCTCGACAAGAGCCTGGACGAGGCGTCCCTGACGCTCCGCGCCGACAGCCTGCGAACGATCCGCAAGGTGATCTTGCCGCTGCTGCGGCCGGCCATCAACGCCGCGCTGGTCTATTCCTTCGTGCGCGCCATCACCTCGATCAGCGCAGTGATCTTCCTCGTCAGCGCTCAGTACAACATGTCAACGGCTTATATCGTCGGCCTCGTCGAGAATGGCGAATATGGGGTCGCGATCGCTTACTCGTCTGCCCTCATCGTCGTTATGATTACCGTCATTGCCGGCTTCCAGCTGCTGGTCGGAGAGCGGCGGCTGCGGCGCGTGAACCGCGTCGCAACGCATTCGTCAACATCAGCACCCGCATCCCTTGCTCAGGAGAAAACCGCATGAACCTGAAAGCTCCCGGCTCCGTCGTCTTCGAGAATGTCCGCAAAACCTTTGGCGCTTTCAACGCAATTCCGGACCTGTCGCTCACCATCGAGCCCGGAACGCTCGTCACGTTGCTCGGCCCTTCCGGGTGCGGCAAGACCACGACGCTTCGCATGCTGGCCGGCCTCGAACATCCCTCAGCGGGGCGTATCCTCATCGGCGGCAAGGATGTCACCATGCTTCCGGCCAATGAGCGCGATGTCTCGATGGTTTTCCAGAGCTACGCCCTGTTTCCGCATATGACGTCGCTCGACAACGTCGCCTACGGCCTTGAATCCTCGGGCATGAAACGGAAGGAAGCGCGTGAAAGGGCTGAAGAAGCGCTGAAGCTGGTGGGGCTGGCGGGAATGGGTCTTCGGCTGCCGGCCGAATTGTCCGGCGGCCAGCAGCAGCGTGTCGCCGTTGCCCGCGCGCTCGTCGTCGAACCCCAGGTTCTGCTGCTTGACGAGCCTCTCTCCAATCTCGACGCCCGCCTGCGGCGGCGTGTCAGGACCGAAATCCGCGAGTTGCAACAGCGCCTCGGCTTCACCGCCGTCTACGTAACCCATGATCAGGACGAGGCGCTGGCCGTTTCAGACCGCATCATTGTTATGAAGGACGGCGGCATCGCCCAACAAGGTGCGCCGCGAGAACTCTACGACACTCCCGCCTCGGCCTTCATCGCCGACTTCATGGGTGAAGCCAACGTCATGCCTTGCGATGTCATCGGCGTCGATGGCGAGAGCGCGATGATCTCAGTCGAGGGCCTCCGTCATCGGGTTGCCGGCCGATCGGTCAAGCCCGGCCCAGCGCAGCTCGCCGTCCGGCCGAATGCGATTACGCTGACGCCGAAGACGGCGGATGCACCCTTCCACGGCCGGATCACACATTCCGCCTATCTCGGCGACCATGTCGAATATGAAGTGCAAACCGGCGCCGGTTCGCTTTTCGTTGTTGACGCGACGGTTGACGCCGCACTCCCTCCTCATACGGATGTCACGATCTCGTTCAAGGATCGCGGCATCGCCGTTATCGGCGGCTGAACGCCGTCAACCATTTGATCATGAAGGACCATTGCATGACATCCCCCATTCTTGCCGACCTCGACGCACGCCTGGCGCTCGCAGAAGCCATGGGTCGCGAAGCCGGAAAGCTTGCCCTCGACTATTTCAAGCGCCGCGAAACCCTGATCATCGAGACCAAGCGCGATCTCCAGGATGTCGTTTCGATCGCCGACCGCGAAGTGGAAAACCTGATCCGCAACCGCATTCACCATGCCCATCCGGCCGACAGCATCCTCGGCGAGGAATATGGCCTGGAAGGCGGGACCTCCGGCTTTACCTGGGTCGTCGATCCCATCGACGGCACGAGCCCCTTCGTCAACGGCATGCCAAACTGGTGCGTTTCCATCGCCGTATTGCACGATGGCGTTCCGGTCATCGGCGTCATCTCGGCGCCCTGCCACGACGAGCTTTATGTGGCAGCGGCCGGAAAGGGTGCCACGCTCAACGGCAAAGCGCTGAAACTGGATTCGACGCGCAACATCCGCAACGCTCTCACCGGCATCGGCGCCAACAATCATGTGTCACCGGCTTTCGTTGCCAACATGGTCCAGCAGATCCTCGAAGCCGAGGGCAACTTCATTCGCAATGGATCGGGCGCCCTCATGCTCGCCTATGTCGCAGCCGGCCGGCTCGTCGGCTACTACGAACCCTATATGCACGCATGGGATTGCCTGGCCGGCTATTGCCTCGTCAAGGAAGCCGGCGGCTGGTATCACCCCTTCCCGACCGAAGGTGAGCGTTTGACAAAGGGATCCGTCGTCCTTGCCGCCGGCCCCGGCGCGATCGACGATCTTAGAAGGATTGCCGGCGTATAAAGTTGCCGATCAAGCGTGACATGCCGGGAAGACAACCGTCCGGCATGTTCGCTCACGGATGACAGACAAGGCTGACGGTCAAGGCTCAACCATTGTCCCAACCGTCCGATATCGGCGTCAAAGGGCTGTCAGAGCCGCCGACCGGGAAGATGATGCAGCAGAGACTGGCAGGCGCGCATCATATGAGCGGTCAGAAAATCGGCCGCCTTTTCCGCATCGCCTGCCCGACACAGCGCCAATAGCTGGCGATGTTCACGATCAGCCGTTTCCAGACCGCGTGACAGAGTGAGCTGGATCCGCAAGTAACGCTCCAGCCGGTCGTTGATGGAGCGGATGGTGCTGACAAGATACGGCCGCTGAGCGTCTTCATAGAGACAGCTGTGGAATTGCCAGTTCAATTCCGACCAGCGCGCCACATCGGCCTCCTGCGCAAAAGCATCGCAGTAGGCCTGTGCCTTATCAAAGGTCTTTTCCGTCATGAAAGGAATGGAGAGTTTGAGAGCGCTGGCTTCCAGAATGGCCCGCACCTCGAAAATCTGGACAATTTCCGGTTCTGAAACGGTGGTGACGATCGCACCCTTGTTGCGATGGAACTCAACCAGCCCCTCGGCCTCAAGCCTCTTCAGCGCCTCGCGAACCGGAATCTTGCTGACATTGAAGAGGCGCGCAACATCATCCTGCCGGATGGGCTCTCCCTCATCGAGGGAACCGTCCGCGATGGAATCTCGGATGAATTTCAGGATCACATCGGACGTGCTTGGTGCCTTACCCAGATTGGGGATCTGATCAATGTTGAGCGGCATTCAGTGGTCGTTCCCGGGATTAAGACGCAAGGTTGGCAGGGGATTGGAGATCGCAATCCCCCCTAAATACAGTGATCTCGTTCGGCGACGCAAGAGCGCTTGCCGCCTGCGCAACTAACGGAACTCTTGGCATTTTCCCCCACTCAATAGCGCTTGACGCGCCTCGCAAATCGTATACGTTATCCGAAATTTCAAGATAACGTATACGATCTTGACTATCAAGGGAGGAACACCAAATGTCGGCTTTTCGGGCAGCAACCGTTCGTGCCTCCCTCCCTGCATTCGAAAGGGACTGAAGCGGAAATGCGTACATCGAAAGTCGTCCATGTCGTCAGCTGTCATGCCGAAGGAGAAGTCGGCGACGTGATCGTCGGCGGGGTTGCCCCTCCTCCCGGCGCCACCGTCTGGGAACAGTCGCGCTGGATCGCTGAAGACGAGACCCTGCGGAATTTCGTTCTCAACGAGCCGCGCGGCGGCGTCTTCCGGCATGTGAACCTGCTGGTCCCGCCGAAGGATCCCAAGGCACAGATGGCCTGGATCATCATGGAGCCGGCGGATACGCCGCCCATGTCCGGATCGAACTCGATCTGCGTGTCGACTGTTCTGCTCGACACGGGCATCATCCCGATGCAGGAGCCGATCACCCGTATGGTGCTGGAGGCGCCGGGCGGTCTGATCGAGGTCAAGGCGGAATGCAGCAACGGCAAGGCCGAGCGCATTCATGTACGTAACGTCCCGTCCTTTGCCGACAAGCTCGACGCCAAGCTCGAAGTGGAAGGCATCGGCACCATTACCGTGGATACCGCCTATGGCGGCGACAGCTTCGTGCTCGTGGACGCAGCTTCGCTCGGCCTCAGCCTGCAGCCGGATCAGGCCCGCGACATCGCCCGTCTCGGCGTGAAGATCACCCAGGCCGCCAACGAGCAACTGGGCTTCAGCCACCCCGTCAACGACTGGAACCATATTTCCTTCTGCCAGATCACCGATCCGGTTCGCATGAACGATGGTGTCCTCTGGGGGAAGAACGCCGTCGCCATCCGCCCAGGCAAGATCGACCGCTCGCCGACCGGAACCGGATGCTCGGCACGCATGGCGGTTCTGCATGCGAAAGGTCAGATGAAGGTGGGGGACAAGTTCGTCGGCACATCGCTCATCGACACGGAATTCCATTGCAGCATCGACAGCGCTGTCGATCTCAATGGCAAATCTGCCATCAGCCCGATCATTTCCGGTCGCGCTTGGATCGTGGGTACGCACCAGCTGATGGTGGATCCTGCAGATCCATTCCCGGCCGGATACCGGTTGTCGGACACCTGGCCGATGGACCTCTAAAGGAAAACTGCCTCATCGCGGGGAAGGCATTCGGAGGGATGCCTTCCCCGTGACCAGAAACAAACGCAAATAATTGGGAGGATAAACATGCGCACTTCATGGAAGTCGACCGTATCGGCCGCATCTCTGCTCATCGCTCTTTCGCTGCCGGGCCTCGCCTTGGCCGATGAGCCTGTCACGGGCGGCACGCTCCGGATTCTCGCCACTGGCGAGCCTGATCATATCGACCCTGCGCTGGCAGGCATGGTGAACACCAACAATCTGCTGCGCGCCATATCGCGGCAGCTAGTCAGCTACGAAGCGTCAAACGACCCGGATATTGCGATCAAACCGGTCGGCGATCTCGCGACGGAAGTCCCGCAGCCTACGGATAACGGACTGACCTATACATTCAAGCTGCGCCAGGGCGCCATGTGGAATGCACCTTCCGGCGCACGCCAGATTACCTCGGCAGACGTGAAGCGCGGCTTCAAGCGGCTTTGCAATCCACACATGCAGGCGTCGACGCTGACCTATTTCACGGCGCTCATCTCCGGTCTGAGCGAATTCTGCGACGGCTTTGCCAAGGTGCCCCCAACCGCCGCCGATATGAAGAAATATGCGGAAGAAAACGACGTGAAGGGCATCGAGACGCCCGACGACCAGACCGTCGTCTTCAAGCTCAAGGAGCGCGCCGGCGACTTCATCTATATGCTTTCGCTACCTATGCCGGCTCCGGCGCCGATCGAGGTGCTCGACTATCTTCCCGACAGCCCCGAATACCGCACGCATTTCGTCGGCAGCGGCCCCTATACAATCGGCGAATATACGCCGGATACCAGCCTGAAGCTGGTGCGCAATCCCGCCTGGAAGGCAGAGAGCGATCCGTTGCGCAAGGCTTATGTGGACAATATAGAGATCACCATGGGGCTGCAGGCCGACGCCATCATGCAGCAGTTGCAGTCGGGCGATGCTGATCTTGCCTATGACATCAATGTCCCCACCGCCATCCTGGCGACACTTGCCGCCAATGGCGACGAAAAGCTGACGGCACTTTCGGCCGGCAACACGAACTTCCTGTTCATCAACACCGTTTCCGACAACAACAAGGGTGCACTCAAGGACATCCGCGTCCGCAAGGCGCTGGAATATGCCATCGACAAGGCCGCGATCGTGCAGCAATGGGGTGGCCCGAAGGTGGCGGAACCCGCGACCGGCATTTTCGGTCTTGGCGTCCTCGGACATCACAAATTCGACCTTTATCCCTCGCCGGAATCCAAGGGCGATCCGGAAAAGGCCAAGGCCCTGCTTGCCGAGGCCGGCTTCCCGAACGGCATCACGCTGAAGATGCCCTATCGCAACAAGGATCTGGAAGTGGCAACAGCCGCCACTATCCAGGCCAGCATGGCGCGCGCAGGCATCAAGCTTGAACTCGCTCCGGTCACTGCTGCCGACTACTACTCGAAGTTCATGACCAATCCGGTGAACACGAAGAACGGCACCTGGGACATCGCGCCGGTGGGCTGGACGCCGGATTGGGTCGGCGGCGCAGCGCGCTCCGTCTTCCAGCCGCAGTTCACCTTCAACGGCACGCACCAGACCTATAACTACACCGACTACAACAACCCGAAGGCCAACGAGACTGCCGCGAAAGCAATCAACGCCACCACGCCGGAGGAAACCGGGAAACTGTGGGCGGAAGTCGACGAAATGGTCATGGCGGACGCGCCAGTGGTTCCGCTGATCGCCAACAAGAACCCGCGTTATCGCAGCGAAGCGGTGAAGAACTTCCAGCCCTATGCTCTGGGCGTGGAAGGCGATTGGACGAACCTCTGGATCGAACGCTGATCTCACACTTTCGTGCCGGCGCCGCAGCATCGCTGCGGCGCCTGAACGCAACCTCGAATAAAATGCGAGTTACCCTTGACCATTCTGGAAGCAAAGGGACTGACGGTCGACATCCCGACCGAGGATGGCGTCGTACATGCCGTACGCAACGTCTCCTTCTCGATCAGGCCCGGTTCGATTTTCGGCATTGCAGGCGAATCCGGCTCGGGAAAGAGCGTGCTGACGCAGGCCGTCATGGGGCTCCTGCCCAATGCCGATGTTCGCGGCGAGGTCTGGTTCGAAGGCCGGAATCTTCTCACGCTGCCGCAGTCGGACATGCGCCGCCTGCGAGGCGGCCGTATCGGCATGGTATTTCAGGATCCGTTGTCCAGCCTGCATCCCTTCTACACGATTGGATCGCAGATTGCCGAGGTCCTGCATACACATGAAGCGATCGATCGCGAAACCGCCCGCGCTCGCGTGATTGACATGCTTGGCAAGGTCGGCATCCCGTCGCCTGCCGAACGTTTCGACAGCTACCCGCACCAATTTTCAGGCGGAATGCGCCAGCGCGTCATGATCGCCATGGCGCTGATCCTCAATCCCGCACTAATCATTGCCGACGAGCCGACCACCGCGCTCGATGTCACCGTCCAAGCCCAGATCATCGATCTGCTCGACACCATGCGGCGCGATTTCGGCACCACCATCATCCTGATCACACACGATCTCGGCCTGCTGTCGAGCGTCGCCGATGATGTGATGGTCATGTATGCCGGAAATCGGCTCGAATATGGTCCCGCCCGCAGCGTGTTCCGCTCACCGGCCCATCCCTATACGGCGGGATTGCTGCGATCGACGCCCGCAAGCTACGCGCCCGGCACGCAACTGGTTCCGATCAAGGGGCGTCCGCCGAGCCTTTTGGCAACGCCTGCCGGATGCATCTTCGCTCCGCGCTGCAGCGAGCAGCTCGCCGACTGTACGAAACGGGTTCCACCCTTGCGCGTCTACAGCGACGGCGTCCAATCCCTCTGTCTGCTGGAACCGAAGGCTTTACCGCCTTCGGTCGCAGCACCGCTCGAGAAAGCCGAGCCCAAGGCCGCCGGCTCCGAACAGATCGCCAACATCGAAAACGTTCATCTCACCTATCATATCGGCAGCTTCTTCGGTCAGAAGCGCACCCTTGACGTATTGAAGGGCATCGACCTGACGATTGCACGCGGAGAGACGGTTGGCCTCGTCGGCGAAAGCGGTTGCGGAAAATCGACCCTGGCGCGCATCGTCGCCGGGCTGACGCCGGCGACGTCGGGCAAGATCAACGTGCTTGGCCACGATATGAACCATCTCAAAGGTCGCGAATGGCGCGAGATGCGCCGGCAAATCCAGCTCGTTTTCCAGGACCCCTTCGGCTCGCTCAATCCGCGCCGCCGCGTTGGCGCGATTATCGGCGATCCCTTCCGCCTACACGGCGTCGCATCGGGAGAGGAACGTCGCGAAAAGGTGCGGCATCTGATGGAGATGGTCGGCCTCAACCCCGAGCACTATAACCGCTTTCCGGCCGAATTCTCCGGCGGTCAGCGCCAGAGGATCGGCATTGCCCGCGCCCTGGCCCTCAATCCGGCGCTCATCATCTGCGACGAGCCTGTATCGGCTCTGGACGTGTCGATACAGGCGCAGGTTCTCAATCTGCTCAAGGAGCTGCAGCAGGAACTGGGGTTGACCTATCTGTTCATTTCGCACGATCTGTCCGTCGTGCGCCACATCTGCGATCGGATTGCCGTCATGCAAGGTGGCAAGATCGTCGAGTTGGCGACGGCCGAGCGGCTCTTCGCCGATCCGCGGCATCCCTATACCCGCACATTGTTATCCGCATCAAAAATACTTTCCATCACCGACGACGGCGAGCCCCCGAGGTCGTTGATCGAGACGAGACAGGTGACAGCATGAACGAGGTCGCAACACCGGATGCTTCGACACAGACGGACGTGGTGCAGCGCGGCTCGCTCGAGCTGACGCTGCGCCGCCTACGGCGTGACACGGCAAGCATGATCGCTCTCGGCGTCATTTTCGCAGTCGTCGTGCTCGCCATCACCGCGCCGTGGATCGCTGCTTTGACGGGGCATTCCCCCATCGAACAGTTCCGCGATATCGGCCTGTCGCCAGCGGGCATCCCGGTCGGTCCAGGCGAACAATTCTGGCTCGGCACCGACCAGCTGGGCCGCGACGTGCTGGTGCGGCTCGCCTACGGCGCCCGCATCTCCTTGCTGGTCGGGGTATTCGCCTCGGTGCTGGCATCGACGATCGCCGTGATCGTTGGCACGACGGCCGGCTACCATGGCGGTCTGACCGATATCGTGCTCAGCCGGCTGATGGACCTCGTCATGAGCGTCCCTTTCCTGCTCTGCGCACTCGCGCTCGTATCGGCCTTCGGTCCCAGCCTGACGCTCAGCGTCTGCGTGATCGTCTTCTTCAGCTGGGCTCCCATGGCGCGCGTCATTCGCGGTCAGGTGATCTCGCTGCGCAAGCAGGATTTCGTGCAGGCGAGCCGTTCGCTCGGCGCGGGGCCACTCTCGATCATGGTCGTCGACATCCTGCCCAATCTCGCGGCCCCCATCATCGTCTACACCACCATGCAGATCCCAAGTTCGATCGTCTTCGAGGCGACCCTGTCATTTCTCGGCATGGGGATCGTCCCACCGACGCCGAGCTGGGGCGGAATGCTGGCGGACGCGTCGTCAAACTCCCTCTACCTCGTCGCGTGGTGGCTGGTCTTCGTACCCGGTACGGCGCTGCTTTTGACGACGCTCGCCTTCAACATTCTCGGTGACGGCCTGCGCGACGCGCTCGATCCGAAGAGTGCACGGACCGTCCGTCGCTTCAGGCTGCAATCCAAGGGAGCGTCCAAGCGATGATCCGATTTCTTACCCAGCGCCTGATCTTTGGCGCGGGCGTCCTTCTGATGCTCTCCGCCTTCGTGTTCTTTTTGTTCTTCGTCGCACCGGGCGACCCCGCCCGCATGATCGCTGGCGACAAAGCGACCGAGAGCCAGCTCGAACAGATCCGCAAGAATCTCGGCGTCGACCGGCCGATCATCGTGCAATACGGCGCCTTCATGCAGAAGGCATTGTCAGGCGACCTCGGCTTTTCCTACCGCAACCAGCAGCCGGTCGCGCCGATCATCATTAGACGAATTCCCGTGACCCTCTCTCTCGTTCTGGGTGGGGCGCTGCTCTGGCTCGCCATCGGCATCCCGATGGGGATCATGTCGGCACGATATGCCGGCGGCCTGCGCGACCGCATCGGGCAAGCCTTCATCCTCGTGGGTTTGAGCTTTCCGACCTTCGTGCTCGGCATGATGTCGCTCTATCTCCTTTATTTCATCCCCAAGCAGGCAGGATTCACTCTCTTTCCTCCCGGCGGATACAAGGCGCTGACGACCCAGCCACTGCTTTGGGCATGGCATCTCGTCCTGCCCTGGACCACACTCGCTTTGACCATGGCCGCGGTCTATGCCCGGCTGACGCGCGGCCAGATGCTCGATGTGATGGGTGAGGACTATATACGCACCGCCCGCGCCAAGGGTCTCAGCGAACGACGCGTGGTCTGGAAACATGGTCTGCGCGCAGTGCTGACGCCGCTTGTCACTCAGCTCGGAGCCGACATCGCCATGCTGCTTGGCGGCGTCATCATCATCGAGCAGGTCTATGGGCTGCAGGGCGTGGGAGCGCTCGCCGTTCAGGCCGTCGCCAATCAGGACCGTCCCATCATCATCGGTGTCGTATTGCTCGGCGGCGTGTTCATCGTCATATCCAATATCGTCGTCGACCTCTTCTATGTATTGCTCGACCCCCGTGTCCGCTGAGAGAACATCATCATGATCGTTTCCGAATACACCATCCCCGGAATGCATATCCGCGATCACGTCCTCACCGTGCCGCTCGACTGGTCCGACCCATCGGGCAAGACCATCGAGTTTTTCGCGCGCGAGGTGGTCGATCCGGTCCGCAAGGCCGAAACACTTCCGGTCCTCTGCTTCCTGCAAGGCGGCCCCGGCGGCAAATCACCCCGCCCCACACGCGGCGGGCCTTCATGGCTGGCCGAGGCCTTGAAAACGCATCGTGTCATCCTGCCGGACCAGCGCGGCACAGGACGCTCCACTCCGGTCGACACGGCGACGATCAGCCAGCTCGACGGTGAAGCAGGCGCGGACTATCTCGCCTGCTTCCGCGCGGATTCCATCGTCAAGGATCTGGAGCATTTCCGCAAAACGGTGCTTGACGGCCGCCGCTGGCGAACGCTTGGCCAGAGCTATGGCGGGTTTATTACCCTCACCTATCTCAGCCAGGCACCCGAGGGCCTGTCCGCCTGCTATATCGCCGGCGGCATTCCCAGCCTCACGCCTGACGCCGACGAGGTCTATCGCCACACCTATCCCCGCGTGCGGGCCAAGAATGCCGCTTACTACAGGCGCTATCCGGGCGACGTCGCGCTCGTCGGCAAGATCGCCGATTGCATCGATGGCAATGATATCCGCCTGCCTGATGGCGACCGGTTGACGGTGCGCCGCCTTCAGACCGTCGGCCTCGATTTTGGCATGGCGCATGGCTTCGAGAACATTCACTGGTTGGTGGACGAGGCCTTTGCGAACAGCGGGCAAGACAGACTTTCAGACCATTTCCTGGCCTCGGTGATGAACCTGACCTCCTATCATAGCGGCCCGCTTTTTGCTGCTATCCATGAGGCAATCTATGGCGAGGGTGACGGCGCGACGGCCTGGTCTGCCGAACGCTTGCGGGCAGACTTCCCCGAATTCGATCCTGCCGCCCGGCCTTTGCTGTTTACTGGCGAGATGATCTATCCGTGGATGTTCGCGGAGATCTCCTCCCTCAAGCCGTTCAGGGCGGCTGCCGAAGCGCTGGCTCACCGCCCGCATCACAGCGTGCTCTACGATCACGATCGTCTCGCCGCCAACGAAATCCCGATCGCTGCGGCGATCTATCATGACGACATGTATGTCGATGCCGGCCTTTCGCTGCAAACCGCTCGCGCAGTCGGCAATCTGGATTTCTGGATCACCAATGAATTCGAGCATGACGGCATTCGCCAGTCGGCATCGGTGTTCGAACGGCTGGCCGCCCTTGTCGCCGAAAAAGGCGGGCCGCTTGCGGCAGAATGATTGTGGGGATGACGATGAGCAGAACTGACAATACCAGCAAGCTTGCCAACGTGCGCTCCTGGCTTGCGCGGGCGAAGCTGGACGGCCTGATTGTCCCTCGAACGGACGCCCACCAGAGCGAAGTCACGGCAGAGCACGACAATTGCCTGGAGTATATCAGCGGCTTCACCGGCTCCGCCGGTCTGGCGCTCGTGCAGCCGGAGCAGGCGCTGATCTTTGTCGACGGACGCTATCAGGTGCAGGTGCGCAATGAGGTTGATCTATCCGCCTTTGCCGTACACCACCTCCATGACGACCCGCTCGATCTCTGGCTGAAACGCCATGGAAAGCCCGGCTGGCGGATCGGCATTCACACCCTGCTGATCAGCGGCGCCCTCTATGAAAGGCTGCTGGCGGGATGCAAAGCGGCGGGCGTCGAACTGATCGCGCTCGACGCCGATCCCTTCGACGACATATGGACTGACCGGCCGCCTCGTCCGGTCGGCCTCATCCGGGCGATGCCGCCTGCGGTTTCCGGCGAGACGTCCGCCAGCAAGCGCAACCGGATCGCAAGCAAGCTGAAGGCGTTGGGTGCGGACCAGCTTATAGAAACCTCGCCCGACAATATCGCATGGCTCCTGAATGTGCGCGGCTCGGATGTCGCCATGGACCCGGTGCCGCATTCCTTTCTGTTGCTCGATGCCGACAATCAAGCGCAATGGTTCGTGGATCATCGCAAGCTCGGCAACGATCGCGCCGCATTCGAATTGTCCGATGTCACGATCGCCGATCCGGAAGATTTTCTCGGGGCTGTCGGAAAGACGGCGGCGGGCAAGACGACGCTAATCGACCCCGACTTTGCGCCGCAGGCGGTCCGTGCCCGTATTAAGACGGCTGGCGGCCAGACGATTGAGCAAACGAGCCTTCTTGCAAGTGCCAAGGCCACCAAGAATGTCACGGAGTTGGAAGGCTTTCGCGCCTGCCATGTCGAGGACGGGATTGCACTTACCAATTTCCTGGCCTGGCTCGACAGCGAATGGCCTCGCCGGCAAGCGGCGGATCTGCCTTTGACGGAACTGGACGCAGAGGAGCAGCTGATCGCCTTTCGCGCCAGACACGCCGGCTATTTCGAACCGAGCTTCCGCACGATTTCGGCCGCCGGCAGCAATGCGGCCATGTGCCATTATCACGCCCAACCCGACACGAACGCCGCCATTGAAGAGAACAGTTTCTACCTGATCGATTCCGGCGGCCAGTATGCCAACGGAACGACGGATGTGACGCGCACCGTTCTGTTTGGCGAGGCTAACGATGAAATGCGGGAAACATACACCGCGGTCCTGAAGGGTTTCATCTCGCTGCTGACCGCGCGCTTCCCGGTTGGAACACAGGGCCATCAGCTCGATGCGCTGGCGCGTCGTCCGCTATGGGACATGGGGCTCGACTACGACCACGGAACGGGACATGGCGTCGGCCATAATCTGCTGATTCACGAATACCCGCATCGTTTTGCGAAAAAGCCCAATCTTCACAATCTGGAACCCGGCACGATCATGACCGTCGAGCCCGGCTATTACAAAGCGGACGTCTTTGGAATCCGGATCGAGAACCAGGTAGAGGTCGTCGCCGACAGACCGGGCTTCTGCCGCTTCGATAGCCTGACGCTGGCACCTATCGATCTCCGCATGGCCAAGCTCGACAGTCTGACGACGGCGGAAATCGCGTTTCTTGACGATTACCACGCGCAAGTCCGCACGGCGCTTTTGGACAGGGTCGACGGGGAGACCCAGTACTATCTACTCTGGCATACGCGGCCGATCGCAGAGCGCTGAAACGCTCAATTGCCGTCCGACGCAGAGTTCATCCGCGTCGGACCGGCTTCACCTGCTTTTTTGTCAGATCCAGTTCGGCAAGCCGGCCGGAACACGTCCAGTCACCGCTGCCTCCACACAGTTGGCAAGGCTGCCGAAGCGTACGACGCGTCCGCTGAGGCCTGGTCCGTAATGGGCATACTTGCCCGAATTGGTCATGACCGCGCGTGTTCCGGGCGGAAAGACCGGCTCGGAGATGGAGCACCAGCAGAGATCCGGCAGAACCTGCACGCCGCTGTCGCGCAACCTTCCGAGCGTCCCATCGGTCTCGGCAGCGGCAATGACGTCGCGCCCGGCCGTGACGATGACCATCACTCCCGGCAGACGATGCCGACCCGAAAATGCGTCTGCAAGTGCACGGCACTCGTCAAGCGAGGCGTGTGGACTGCCGATGGCGACGAGCTCGACCTCTTCCGGTCCTTCGTTCAGCATCTTCCAGGCGGCAGCCATGTCCGCGCGCGTAATGATGCGGCGATCCGCATTGGGATGCTCGGCGTCGGCCGCCTCCGGCGTTGCACCCTCGACATGCAGCATAGGCGCTGCAGACGTCGTGCCGAAAGCGGCGCAAAGCGCCTTCAGATCGTCGCGGGACGGGCTTCCCGCAGCAAGGCCGCGCAGCAGCGGAATGCGATCCGGTGAAGCCTTGCCGGCGAGATATCCGATCAGCGGCCAGAAGGCATCGTCGCGACCTTCGGGCAGCTCGACGTCGAGGATACGGGTCGCCTTGCGATTTTCATCCAGGTACACGCCGGAAAGCGGAGCGCGACCCGTCAAGGCGATGCAAAGATCGAGGAAATCGGGGTGCTTGGCCGTGCGTGCGCCAAGCACGCTGTTGGCGAAAATGACTGCGTTTGATTCAGCCCAGCCGATCGCCTCGCCGGCACCCGGCGCGCTGTCGAGCAGATAGGGCGAACAGGTAAAAGTCGGGCGGCAGCCCATGCGCACATAGGCATCCGCCAGCCGCGCGGCCGGATCGCCGAAATCCTCCGGCACGCCTTGCGAGCGCCAGTTGGCGCGATCGACAGAAATGGCGTTCATGGTCGTGGGCACGCGTACGCGCCCGCCAAGCTCGGCCATCTTTTCCGCAAAGGTCAGATTGGCCGGGCTTGCATAGATGCATCCGTCGATATGGGCCTGCGTGACATCGATCAGAGAGGCCGCACCTTGCTGTGCCGCCATGGCGGTCAATATCCGCATGGCTTGTGCAACTGCAACGCCTTCGCCGCCCTCGAGCATGGACCGGTCCGCCTCCGTCAAGGCCAGCGTCGAAGTGGCAGGCGGCAGAAGGGAGATTGCTTCGCCATCCGCCACAACGGCGGCGGCTTCGATCCGGATGGCCTTTGCCTGTGACAGGCGCGCAAAGACTTCGGACTGAAGCCGCACGACTGGCAATTGCTTACCGAACATTTCGGCAGCGACAAGCGCGCCGAGCGTCAGCACATCCTCGGCCTCGCAAAAAATCAGAGCAGCCGGCGCGCGGCCCGTCAGTGCCAGATCGAGCAGCACGCCGGATCCGGTGCAGGAGCCCCGGCTCGACGGCATCATCAACACTGCACCGGTCAGACATTCGCCATGCAAGGGATGATGAATATCGATCACCTTGCCGGTGGCGGGATCGACCCCGCCCCAGAAGCTGAGCGCCTCCTGTGTGGCGACGACACGGCCTTCTGCCGTGCCTCCCATGATGCTGCGAGCAGGTGCCGTGTGGTTCATGTCATTGAGTCCATGTGCAAGCGGGTCATGCTCGCCGATGAAAAGAAGGGGAGCGTGACCTTGCGGTTTCCGTCAGAAGCGTTGTGGCGAAAATGGCGTGAGATCGATAGGTGGAGCTTGCTCCGTCAGGAGATCGGCAACGATGCGCGCCGTGCCGGCAGACTGGGTCAAGCCGAGATGGCCGTGACCAAAGGCATAGATCACATCCGGTGTCGCGCGCGCGCGGCCGATCGCGGGCAGGCTGTCAGGCAGCGACGGCCGGAACCCCATCCATTGCTTTCCTCCATCCGGATTAAGTCCGGTCAGGAAGGTGCGGGCCTTCTGCAGCATGGCTTCGGATCGTTTGAAGTTCGGCGGCAGCGCCAGTCCGCCCAATTCCACGGCACCACCGACGCGAATGCCCGTCGAGAGCCTGCTGACGACGAAGCCATGGCCCCCGAAAGTTACCTGCGTACGCAGATCGAAGGCATTGGATGGAAGCGTCGTGTTGTAGCCGCGTTCGGTTTCGAGCGGGATGCGCTCACCAAGCGATTTGGCGATCCGGTGCGAAAAGGCGCCCGCAGCCAGAACGACTTTGCCGGCCTGGAGGAACTTTCCGTCCGCTGCGACCACATCGACCCCATTAGGAATCGCGCGAAGCGACGCAATCTCGGCGCTTTCGATAATACCGCCCCGGCTCCGGAAATGCTCGGCCAGTGCCAGCGTATAGAGCTTGGGATCGGCAATGGAATACCAGCCGGGCGTGAAGGTGCCGAGCACGAAGCGCGATGCCAGTCCCGGCTGGATCGCCGCCATCTCTTCGGCCTTCATGTGCCGGAATTCGATGCCGTGGTTGCGGCGAACCTCCCAGCCCGGCAGCGACGCACGGAACTCCGCGTCGCTTTCATAGACCTGGAGATTGCCCTCCTTACGCAGCATGGAAAGTGTGTCCGTAGCGGCAAGGAAAGGTTCAAGCTCCGCCTTGGCAAGATCCATCAGGCTTGTCTGGGCGGCCGTCGAGTGGGCAACGCGCGAAGGCTGGCAAGCCCGCCAGAAGCGAAACATCCAGGGCGCGATCTGAAGCGCATAGGCGGGCGGCACAGAAAGCGGCCCGAGCGGATCAAGCAGCCATTTCGGCGCCTTCTTCAGAATGCCGGGCGAGGCAAGCGGCAGGATATCCGTGAAGGCGAAGGCACCGGCATTGCCGGCCGAGGCGCCGGCGGCCGGTCCCTCGCGGTCGACGACCATGACATTCAAGCCGCGCGACTGTGCCGCGATCGCAGCGGAAAGGCCGACGACGCCAGCCCCGATGACGATAACATCCGGCCTCGACATCAACGCACGCTCGCGAGGAATTTCTGCGTTTCCGGATGCTGCGGCGCACCGAATATCTGCTCCGGCTTGCCGATCTCGGCCATGATGCCCTGATGGAAATAGGCGACGCGATCCGAGACGTCGCGGGCGAACGCCATTTCATGCGTCACGCAGATCATGGTCATTCCTTCCTCCGCCAGCATCTTCAGCGTGTCCAGCACTTCTCCGACCAGCATGGGGTCGAGTGCGGACGTCACTTCGTCAAACAGCATATATTCCGGCGACATGGCAAGCGCTCTTGCAATCGCCATGCGCTGCTGCTGACCACCCGACATCCGCGTCGGATAGACCGAGAGCTTTTCGGCAAGGCCGACATGCGTGAGCTGCTTGACCGCCATCTCCTCGGCCTGCTGCCGGCTGATGCCGAGCACCTTGCGCGGCGCCAGCATGACGTTTTCCAGCACGGTGAGATGCGGGAAGGCGTTCCATTGCTGGAAGACGATGCCAACCTTGCGGCGTAGCTTGTTAAGGTCGGTCGACTTCGCATGCACCTCCGTGCCGTCGATGCGGATGCGGCCGGAATCGATGGGCTCCAGACCGTTGATGCAGGTCAGGAGGGTCGACTTGCCGGAACCCGAGCCGCCGATAATGGTGACCACCTCGCCCTTGTTGACGGTGAGGTTGATCCCCTTCAGCACTTCGAGCTGGCCGAAGGACTTGCGGACATTTTCGATCTCAATCATTGGGGGACCACCGTTTTTCGAGATAACCGCCAAGGCGGGCGATCGGGAAGCTGATGATGAAGTAGATGACGCCGCAGATCGTCAGGATCAGCAGCGGCTCGTGCAGGCGGGTTACCAGTACCTGCGAAGCGCGCAGCAGCTCGATCAGTCCCAGCCACAGGACCAGCGCGGAATCCTTCATGACGCCGAGCGAAAGACCGATCCAGGAAGGCAGCGCGACGCGCGTGGCAAGCGGCGCCACGATGTAGCACATGTCCTGCCGCCAGCTCATGCCAAGCGAGCGAGCGGCCCGGCGGGTACTTGGCGGAACAGCGGCAATACCGCCGCGCACGATTTCGGTGCAATAGGCAGCTGTATAGAGCGACAGCACCACGCAGGACGTGGTGAACGGTGCCCAGCCGAGCTTCAGGATCGCCTGCAGCGCATTGCCGAGAACCAGCTGAATGAGCAGCGGCACCGAACGAAACACATCGAGCAGGAAGGTCAGCGGCGCCGACCAGATCGGGCCGGCCTGGACGCGGATCACTCCGAAGACGACGCCGAGGATCGTGCCTGCGGCAACGGATACGCCCGTGACCACGAGCGTCATCCAGGCGCCCTTGGCGAGGAAAAGGAGGTCATTCCAGGTGAGTGCAGTATCGAACATCTCTCACCCCTCTCAGTAGCGGAACATGCGCCAGGCGGCGAGCCGGGCTAGGAGCGTGACGAGCTTGGCGATCAGATAGTAGATCACCGCGGCCAGCGCGAAGAATTCGAAGGTACGAAACGAACGCGCATTGAGTTCCTGCGTGACCCCCGCGAGATCGGTGTTCATGCCGACGGTCACGCCGAGCGACGTCATCAGGATCGCCCAGACCATCTGGTTGGTGATGGGCAGGAAGGCGATGCGCAGCATCTGCGGCAGAACGATCAGCCGGAAGGCTTGCAGCGACGTCATTCCGAGGGAACGGCCGGCGCGCGTCTGCGTATCGGGAATTGCCTTCAGCGCCCCGCGGAAGTTCTCGGCGAGATAACCGGCATTGTTGAAGGCGATACCAACAAGCAGCGCCGTAAATGGGCTGAGGTGGATGCCGAAATTACCGAGCCCGAAATGGGCCATGTAAATCTGAAAGAGCGCCGGCGTATTGCGGGCGATTTCCACCCAGGTCGAAGCGATGCCGGAAAGCACGCGGTTGCCGGTAAGCCTGAAAAGCGTGAGCACCAGGGCGCAGACAAGGCCGATCGCCATCGACATAACAGCAATCTGCAGGGTGACCACCGCGCCATCGAGCAGCTGCGGCAATACCTTGAAGGCCTGGTTCCAGTGGAAGGTGTAGCTGAACATGAACGTCCACCTTTCGGAAGGTCAAACGGCGTGGCCATCATGGCCACGCCGTTGTTGAAATCGATCCGATTAGCGATAGACGCTGTTCACGGTCAGGGACGGGAGCGCGCCGCCAACCCACTTTTCGTAGAGCTCGGCATAGCGGCCCGTGCGGACCTGCTGGTTGATGAACAGGTTGAGATAGTTGATGAGGCCGTATTCTTCGCGATTGGTGAAGAGCGCGACGTAATCGGTCTGGAACGGTGCCTTGCCGACAACCGAGATGCCGGGGAACTTGCCCGACTTCACGGTCGCCTGAGCGACGGTCGAGGTGGAAACGGTCGCGTCGAGCTGGCCCTGGCTCAGCGCCAGGAAGACGTCGGCCTGCGTCTGATAGGGACGAAACTCGCCGGTGCCCCATTCCTTGACCTGCTTTTCAAGCGCAATCGCCTCAAACGTGCCGGCGGTCGCGCCGACGGTCTTGCCCTTCATGTCCTCGAAAGACTTGATGCCGGACTTGTCGTTGGACGTAACGGCCATTTCGAAGGCGAAATAAGGAACGGTCATGCCGACGGTCTTGGCACGCTCCAACGTATCCGACGTGGAGGCGACGCCGATATCGACGCGGCCAGACATCAGGGCTGGAATGCGCTCAGGGAACGGCGTTTCGACGATCTCGGCGGTGACGCCGAGCGCCTTGGCCAGGTCGTTGCAGTAGTCGACGTCGAAGCCAATCGGATTGTTGTTCGCGTCGCGCGAGCCCATGGGCGGGAAGTCGAGCACGACGGCGCAACGGAGCGTTCCCGAGGAGATGATATCATCAAGCTTATCGGCCTTGGCCGGCGTGATGGCGAAGGCGGTGGCAAGAAGGCCAAGTGCGATGACTGTCTTTTTCATTAGATTCTGTTCTCCCAGTTTGGTCGACCATTTGCGGCCGCGGCCAATAAACGCTTTTTGCAGGCGTAAAGCAAATCTAAAATACAAATAGTATACAAAAAGAATTTCATCCTACCATAGAATTGGCGGCGACCGGCCGTCTCCAACACACGCTGAGAGACAACATGTGCAAACGCCGCCAACCTGTGGTCGGCGGCGTTCGGGCACGCTAGAAAGTCGTTGGGAAGTAGCGCTCAGCCCGCCAGATCGTCGGGGAGCAGGCCGGCCGGCATGTTCTGATAGGAGACCGGACGCAGGAAGCGGCGGATCGATAGCGTGCCGACGCTGGTTGCGCCGAAGTTGGTCGAAGCAGGATATGGGCCGCCGTGAACCATCGAATCCACCACTTCGACGCCGGTCGGAAAGCCATTGACCAGCACGCGTCCGGCCTTGCGCTCCAGCACGGGCAGAAGGCGGCGGGCAGCATCGGTATCGTCTCCGTCCATGTGCAAAGTCACGGTCAGCTGACCGGCGAAATGGCGGGCAAGATTTTCCATCTCGTTGAGAGAACCGACGCGAACGACCAGCCCGAGCGGACCAAAGACTTCCTCACCCAGAAGGTGATCTGCCAGGAAGGCCGCGCCGGTCGTCTCGAACAGATTGGGAGCGGCGTTGCGTCCGGATTGTTCGGTGACGAGGAGCGACTTAACCCCTTCGCGGGAAACGAAACGCTGCTGGCCGTCGCGATAGGCCTTGGCGATGCCGTCCGTCAACATGGTTTGCGGCGCGACACTCGCAAGCGCCTCCACCGCGGCCTTGACGAAACGGTCGGCATCGGGGCCGTCAAGCACAACCGCAATACCGGGATTGGTGCAGAACTGACCGGCACCCATCGCGAGTGAACCCGCCCAACCCTGCCCCATGGTTTCGGCGCGCGCCTGCACGGCATGCGGCAGCACAAACATCGGATTCACCGAGCCAAGCTCGCCGAAGAAGGGAATGGGTTCGGGGCGCGCCGCGCAGAGATCGAACAGCGCACGGCCGCCGGCCAGTGAACCGGTAAACCCGACGGCCTTGATCATCGGATGCCGCACGAGCGCATAGCCGACGTCACGGCTGCCGCCCTGGATCAGCGAGAAGACCCCCGGATGCATGCCGGTCTTGCGGATGGCCGCATTGATCGCCTCGGCGATGATCTCGCCAGTGCCAGGATGAGCGGAATGGCCCTTGACCACGACGGGGCAGCCGGCCGCAAGTGCCGCTGCCGTATCGCCGCCTGCGGTCGAGAAAGCGAGCGGGAAATTCGAGGCGCCGAAAACCGCCACGGGGCCGATCGGCCGCTGAAGCAGGCGGATTTCCGGACGCGGTGCAGGCTTGCGATCCGGCAAAGCCGCATCGAAGCGCCGATCGAGATAATCACCCTTTTCGATATGATCTGCGAACAGGCGGAGCTGGCCAACCGTGCGGCCGCGTTCGCCTTCCAAGCGCGCTTCCGGCAGTCCGGTTTCCTGGCTGCCGATCATGGTGATGGCAGCGGCGCGTGCCTCGATTTCCTCCGCGATCGCCCGCAGGAACGCGGCGCGTGTGCTGCGCGCGGAATAACCATAGCTCCAGAAGGCATCCTCCGCCGCCTCGCAAGCGCGAGCGACCAGCTCAATGTTGCCGATGGAGAAATTATGCGCCTGACCATGCGCCGGCGAGGAGGCAAAGTGCCCCGTTCCTTCAAGCCATTCGCCGGCGATGAGATGCTTTCCGTGAGGGGTGAATTCCATTGGTCTTCCCTTTCCTTCGCAGAAGCGTCAGAAACGCTGTGCGGCTTTGCTGTTTTCATGTCGATTTTTTGTATACTTTATGTATTTATAATTTCAACCTCTATAGTGAGAACAAAGGAACTCTGGAGAATCAGATGAGCGACATCACCACCCTGACAACAGACGCACTTCATAGCCGCGTCCTGGCGATCCTTTCGAAGGCGGGCCTCAATGCGCTGCAGGCAGCGGCGATCGCGCGCGTCATTGTCGCCGGCGAACGCGACGCTTGCAAATCGCACGGCATCTATCGCATCGAAGGTGTTCTGCGTGCGGTGAAGGCCGGCAAGGCGCGGCCTGATGCCGTACCGGTGCTGGAACAAAGCGATGCGTCCGCCATCGTCAAGGTCGACGCCAAGAGCGGCTTTTCCAATGCCGCCTTCGAGCTTGGCGTGCCGGTGCTCGCCGAGCGTGCCCGCAATTTCGGCATCGCCGCGCTCGCCATCAATGACTGCACGCATTTTGCCGCCCTCTGGCCGGAAGTGGAAGCCCTGACGGATCGTGGCCTAGCTGCCTTCGCCATGTGCCCGAGCTACTCCACGGTCGCGCCTGCCGGCGGCACTGCGCCGCTGCTCGGCACGAACCCCTTTGCCTTCGGCTGGCCGCGCCTCGACAACTCGCCATATGTCTTCGATTTCGCGACCTCGGTTGCTGCGCGTGGCGAGATCGAGCTGCACCGCCGCGCCGGCAAGCCTTTGCCCGAGGGCTGGGCCATAGACGCCAACGGCCAGCCGACGACCGATCCGGAAGCGGCCCTTGCCGGCGCAATGCTGCCTTTCGGCGGCCATAAAGGATCTGCCATCGGCACGATGATCGAGCTTCTGGCCGGCGTCATGATCGGTGACTTCACCAGCCGGGAAGCGCTCGATTATCTCGGCTCCACGGCTTTTGCACCGCGGCACGGCGAACTCATCGTTGCCTTTTCTCCGGAAGCCTTCTCAGCCGGTCGGCCCGGCAATCCGCTGGTGCGGGCCGAAACTCTCTTCGAGGCGATTGCCGGCCAGGGCGCCCGCCTTCCCTCGCAGCGCCGCTTCGCTGCCCGCGCTCGCGCGGAAAAAGACGGTATCCCGCTGACCGCTGAGGAAATCCGCCAGCTCGATCACCTGTTGGAACACGGCCTTGACGCTGTCGCTTGAGCGACTGTAGGCAGAGTAAAGCTGAACCATATAGAACGACAAAAGGCCCCGTTTGGGGCCTTTTGATTTCATGCACAGGGTTGGTGGCTTGCCCATATCCGGACAAAGGTCGGCAACCTTCTCCGCCCGCCTTCATGCTTTGTGTGTCTGGACGGCGCCGGGCAGCTTGCTCCACTCGCCGTACCAGCGGTTGAACAGCGTGAACTGCGCCTCGACATAGCCGCGCTGGCTCTCCGACAGAACATCGCTCTCGTTGAAGTTCAAGGCATATTCCTCGTCGCCCTTCAGCACCATCATGTGCTTGAAGTAGAGAACCAGATCCGGACCCTCGTCGAAGGACGATAGAACAGCCAGTGCCTGCTCGAGCTCGAGCGCCCGCTGACGCGCATCGGCATAGCCCTTGGCGGCGGCCTGGGAGAGCTTGCACAGATGGATCACTTCCTTCGGCAGCACATTGCCGATGCCGGTGATCGCACCCGTCGCACCGCAGTTGACGAAGCCGTGGAACACCGCCGTGTCGACGCCGATCATCAGCGAGACCTCGTCATCGCGGCTGGTGATGTTCTCGGCCGCATAACGCATGTCGTCCGGACCGCCGAACTCCTTGAAGCCGACGA